>Ga0307992_1000947_pt1 | contig 17582 bp, 12 predicted proteins | sample EllFjometagen133_FD_203162 | JGI IMG/M metagenome (GOLD analysis project Ga0307992, IMG submission 203162) | Marine microbial communities from Ellis Fjord, Antarctic Ocean - #133 | ecosystem: Environmental > Aquatic > Marine > Unclassified | place: Southern Ocean | collected 2014-10-08
AGGCGTATTTTGTTGAATAGCCTCTAAAGGAGGTAGTCCGAAGCCTTCACATAGCGTTGGAAAGACATATAGGTCTGCGTTTTTGTATATTATTGGCAAGTCTGTGCCAATAAAGCCTGTAAAAATAACATTGGCTATATTTTCAGTTTTTACTTTTTGTTCTAATTTTTCATAAAAATAATCTTTTTTCCAAATCAAAACTAGATGGTGCTTATTCCCATATTTCTTTAAATAATCTTTCCAAGCATCTAAAAGCATTTCTACGTTTTTGTGTGGATAACCGGAGCCAGCATAAACAATATAAGGCTTGGCTATATTATATTTTTGTAAAATTTTAGTGTCGTTTGTTCCTTCCGCGTAGTTTGTGGGTAAACAACCCAGGAGAGTGGTGGTAATTTGCTCTGGTTTTATATTGAAATATTCTATTATATCTTTTTTAGTATGTTCGCTCACAGATATGATGTGCTTTGATCTTTTGACAGCGTTTTTTAGCACTATTTTATAGGCTAAGTTTTTAAAAAAATATTTTATTGGTCCCAAAGTACTAGCTTTTCGACTAGGATACCTCAAGAGTATTAAATCATGTATAGTAACGATAAAATCTTTTCTATAAAAAAGAGGGATATTCCAGTGGGGGAAATGCATCAGATCAAGTTGGTGTTTTTTTAAAATTCTTGGGAGTAGGATTTGTTCTTTTAGGCTATACCAATGAATATTAGCCATGACTTTGATAAAGCTTTTGTTTTTTGGCTGGTATTCGTTCCAGTTGTCTTTTTTTAAGAAAATAAAATAATCGTTTTTTGAATCGATTTTTTCCAAATTAGTGATGAGTTGTTCTAAATATCTGCCCAGCCCGCCCTGTTTGGGGCCGTAGAGGCGAGCGTCAATGCCTATTTTCATATTATAGTTTTTATAGTGTTGACGTATATATAAACGTAAGTACGTCGTAGGATTGATTAGGCTAATTTTTTGCTTAGATAAGTTAAAATTAGTATAGCATAAGGGTTTGTGGCTGACAAGAATTTTTTATAAAAAAAATCCCCACCGTTCGCCGGTGAGGATGTATGTCTTGTGTTGGATAAAATCTATTTGGCTACTGCAGGGACGACCATGTTGCTGGCTCCAAAATGAGTATCTTCGTTGAATTGCTCCGGCTTTAAACATCTTTCTAGCCGGCTGTATCTAGCGTTGGGAATGGTTTCGATGTGCATGTAGTGGTCCTTTTCAGTTTCTCCCATTAATGTACCTAAGCAAATGAGATTGTATTGAAGCGCTAGCCAGGAGTAATCTTTGACCAGAGTTAAGGAGGTTCTCATATTGGCCAATTTTAACCCCAGGCTATCTAGGTAGGAAATCATGCTGGTTCTTGTTTTGCTAGTATGACCAATGTGATTGAATGGTACCAGGTACACCTTCTTTATTCCGTGTTTAGCTTCATCTAAAAATTGATAGTCCGGGATACTGGAAAATTCCTGTCGGTCATAAAAGCTATGATAAACTAAGTCTTTAATGCTTAGTTTGCCAATGAAAACATTATAAGTCTCGAATTCCCTCCATTTTCTCGGATTTTTAACAAATTCCAAGATGTCCAGCTCGGTGATTTCACCGTTTTTTAAGCCTTCGATGATTTTTTGATACTTCTCTTCTGGGGCTTGTGTAGGAGGAGGGCTTCTTAGGTCTTGAAGGAAACGATTGATTTCTTCAAGACTAATCTCTCCTGCTTGAACATAACTAATCAAAAACGATAAAGAGGTCATTCCTATCGAATGGTAGGCCATGAATTCCTCAATATCCTTTGATTCCCTGTTAGGACCATTTTCACCGCAGTTTTTTGCTACTACCGCGTCGATTTCTGTGTAATTGGTAAGTCCTGGCATAACATAACTCCATTTCCACATTGTGTGTAATTGTGTGTAGTTGATAAGTATCTTTATTGTCAAAGAATATAACTATGCATTATAGCAAAATAATAAGGCGATGTCAATAGTAGAGGGTAATCTTGAAAAAAACCTAAATTTATGCTACAATAAACTCGCTTTTAATAAAAAAATATGCCATATTTAAGCCAAGTTATAAATAACAGGATAGAAGATGCGGCTGACAACTATGTTGGTCGTCTTAAAGATATTTTGATCAAACCTTCCTCTGGTCAGTATGACCCAGTGAAGTTAATTTTGGTAAAAAGTAAATCAGGAGATTTTTGTGTTGATTTTAAATACGTAGATAATTTTACAAAAAAAGACTTATCAGTGAATGTTTTAGGGGATAAATTGGTCAAAATGGAAATCCCAAAAAATGATTATACTTGGATAGTTAGAGATATTTTGGACAAACAGATTGTTGATATAGAAGGGGCGAGAGTAGTTCGAGTTAATGATTTGAGGTTAAATAAAATAAAAGGGGATACCAATGTGGTGGCTATAGATATTAGTTTCAAAGGATTATTGCGTCGTCTAGGTTTTTCTTGGGTGGATGTTTTTAATATTTTAAAAGTTAATTTGATAGATTGGAGCAAGGCCCAGACGGTTGAAGGCGGGGTAAAAATACAAACCTTAGCCAAAGAATTAGATACTTTGCATCCAGCTGACTTGGCAAATATTATAGAAGATTTGACTCTAAAACAAAGAGAAGAATTGGTTAGTTCAATGGATGAAAAATCAGCTGCTGAAGTTGTGGAGGAATTAGACCCAGAATTACAAAAGATATTATTTAATAATTTGGGTCCAAAAAAAGCTAGTAATATTTTGAAAAAAATGTCTATTGATGAGATAGTGGATTTGATGCAAGTATTACCAAAAAATGAAGTTGATGAATATTTGTCTTATTTAGAAAAACATCAGAAAAAGAGTGTGGAAGTTTTGATAGAGTATGATGATGACACGGCCGGGGGATTAATGACAACTGACTATGTTAAAACTTTACCAGACTGGGATTTAAACAGGGTTGTAGATGTAATAAAAGAAAAATCCAGCGGGATGAGAAGTTTGCTGTATGTTTATGTGGTAGATAAAGATAATAAATTTTTAGGAGCAGTATCTCTCCGACGTTTGCTTTTGACAGAAGATAAAACAAAAAAAGTATCTGAAGTTTTTAAACCTTTGTCAGCCATCTCTGTTTTAGGAGTTGATGATGATATGGATGATATAATGGAATTAATGACAAAATATAATTTATTTACAGCTGCAGTTTTAGATGAAAGTGGTGGAATGCTCGGGATTGTAACTATTGATGACGTGATGAGAGAGTTGAAGCCTAACGCTTAGTTTATCTGATATTTGTTGTATGGAAAATGAAGTTGTTAAAAAAAGACCTTGGTTTACTAAAATATTTTTGGTATTTGGAGTAATGGGTCCGGCCATAATCGCGGGAACTGCCAACAATGATGCCGGTGGTATTTCAACATATTCTTTTGCTGGTTCACAATTTGGTTTTTTATTGCTTTGGGTTTTGGTAATTAATTTTGTAACACTGGCCTTTACTCAAGAGATGGGTATTCGTTTGGGTGTTTTTACTGGTAAGGGATTGGCTGCTTTAATTAGAGAAAGGTTTGGGGTAAAATTAACTTTTTTTGCTCTTTTTATTTTATTTATTTCAAATGTAGCGGTATCAGTTGGTCAGTTTGCAGGCTTGGCAGCTGCGCTAGAAATTTTTGGTTTTTCAAAATATTTAATTATCCCGTTTTTTTCTATAATAATTTGGTTGATTTTGTATAAAGGTTCTTTTAAAAAAGTAGAAAAATTATTCCTAGGGATCTCTCTTTTCTTTTTGGTGTATATCGCCTCAGCTGTTATGAGCGGGCCAGATTGGACAGAAGTTGTTAAGGCTAGTTTTACGCCTTATATGTCTTTTGATCCGTTATATTTCTTCGCTTTGTTAGGTGTTATGGGTACAACCATTACTCCTTGGGGACAATTTTTTATTCAGTCTTATGTGGTAGACAAAGGGGTTGATAAAAAACATTATAAAATTCAAAGATGGGAAGTTGTAATTAGTTCTTTTTTTGCTTGTTTTATAGCAATGATGATTATAATAACCACTAAACAAGTTTTGTTTGATAATGGGATAGTCGTAGATAGCGCAGAAAAAGCAGCTATTTCTTTAACTCCTGTTTTGGGAAGGTTTGCCAAAGATATTTTTGGGATAGGGTTTATGTTTGCAGCTCTTTTGGGTGCTTTTATTTTGCCTTTGACTACTAGTTATTCTATTTGTGAGGCTTTGGGTTTTGAGCATGGCATGGATACGGACTGGAAAGATGCTACTGTTTTTTATGGTTTAATTGCCGCGGTAATTATTTTTTCAGCTGTTTTTGTTTTGATTCCAGGGATGCCTTTATTTAAAACTATGATAATGGCTCAAGTTTTGAATGGAGTGTTATTGCCGATAATTTTGATATTTTTACTTATTTTATTAAATAGTCAAAAGAAATTAGGTTTACCAAAAATGGGTAGGTTTGAAAAGATTATTTATAATTTTGTTGGCTGGGAGGCAGTGGTACGTTTGAGTATAATATCAATCTTGCTTATAGCCTTTACTTTGTTCCCTGGTTCAATGGAGTATTTAAAAAGTTTGTTTTAAATAAAATAAAGAAAATTTCTTAATATTGTTTTATTAAAAAATCCCGTTCAAACGGGATTTTTTAAATGTTTTTAAACTGTACCTGATTTTGTCCTTTTTTGAATTCTTCGTATCTGTCTTCTACAGTTTGTTTTATTTTTTGTTTAAAAATATTTTCATCAAATTTTTTGGCGTGTTCTTTTATATATTGGCTATCCCAGTTTTTGCTATTGAATTTTAAGATCGCGTCAGTCAAAGATTGCCAGTTTTGTTTTTCAAAAAATATCCCAGTTTTGTTTTCTTCTACACTTTCAGTTGCTCCTCCACCTCGGTAAGCGATGATTGGTCGGCCAGAAGCTGTGGCTTCAACAGTGGTAATGCCAAAATCTTCTATTTGCGGATTAATAAAGCCTAAACATTCGCTTAATATTTTGCTCTTTTCCTCACCTTCAATATAGCCAATGAATTCTATATTTGGTTTGGCGATCTTCTTTAATTTTTTTAGTTCAGGTCCTAATCCAAAAATTTTGATAGGTAAACCTAATCTATTAAAGGCCTGAACTATTAGATCGAATCTTTTGTAAGGGACTAGTCTTCCTCCAGCTAAAAAATAATTTCCTAAATTTTTGGAGATATGAAAATCTTTTGTTTTTACTGGCGGATAAATAGTATCACTTTGACGACGGTAATATTTTTGGATGCGTAGATTAACTGTGTTTGAGTTGGAGAGAAAATGATCTACTCGATTGGTAGACAAGGTATCCCATAAACGCAAACGATGTAAAAGGGGAGTTAGAAAGGATTTTATTACTTTATTATAAGGTAGGTCTGATAAATATCTGTGAGTTCCTGCCCATAAAAATCTAGGAGGGGTATGACAATAACAAATATGAACACTCTCTGGCGGAGTGATGACCCCTTTGGCAAAAGAGCTAGTGGAAGATAACACAACATCAAAATCATTTAGATCGTGTTTCTCAGTAGCAGAGGGCATAAGAGGTAGATACCATTGAAACATTCTTTCGGCGCCGGGTAGTTTTTTTATAAAAGTTTCTCTGATATCTGTATTTTTAAAACTTTTTATTTTTTTCTTATCATGAAACAAAACAAAAATAGGCGCTTCTGGCCAAATTTCGTGAAAGGCTTGCAAAACTTTTTCTGCCCCTCCCTTTTGTGATAAGTAATCATGTACTAGGGCAATTCGCATATTTTTTTTACCAAGCTCCGGTATTTTTTATAACTATAAAAGGAGTTTTGATTAGTATTATTAGATCAAGTAAAATATTCCATTCTTCCATATAAACAGTATCTAGTTTTATTTCTTCTTCAAAATTAAGATTGCTACGGCCTGATATTTGAGCTAAACCAGTTATGCCGGGTTTAATATCCAAAACCGCTTTGTGGTGTTTTTCGTATTGTTCAACTTCTCTTTGTTGATGGGGGCGGGGCCCAACTAAACTCATGTTTCCTTTTAAAACATTAAAAAATTGTGGGAGTTCGTCTATGCTCCAACGTCTGATAAAATGTCCAAATGAAGTGACGCGAGGATCATTTTTTATTTTATAAATTGGTCCGGTTTTAACATTTTGTTTGGTGATTAATTCCTTTTCTTTTTTTAATGCTTCTTCTCCAATTTTGCCAAACTGTTCACCAGTACAATCTTTTTTATGCATTGATCTGAATTTTAAGGTAAAGAATTTTATATTTTTAAATCCAACTCTTTCGTTTTTAAAAATTATTGGTCGGCCAGTTTCTATCAAAATCATTAAAGTGGTTATAATAAAAATAGGGGAGAATAAAATGATGAGCAGGATGCTTCCAAAAATATCAAAAAATCTCTTGATGATACTGCCCCAGCCAGCCAGATTGGTACGTTTTAATTCTATTATTGGTACGCCAGCAACTGTATAGACAGGCATGTTGGCTGAGATGGTTGAGAATAGATCAGCCGAGTATTTAAAAATAATGTGCTCTTCATTACAGAAATCTATTAGTTCTAGAGTTTCTTTTTCGTTCGCTTTGGGATTAGTGAGTATAATTTCGTTTGGTTTTAATTTTAGTAATTCTTTTTTGTTGGTTGTATTAAAATTTTCATAGATGCCGATTACTCTGTAGCCATAGCCTTTGTTCCGTTCTAAACTTTCTTTTATTTCAATACCGATTTTTTCAGTTCCGATAATAACGGTCCTACGAAGGCCTAGTCCTTTTTTGTATAATAAAATTTTTATGCCTTTGATAAAAACGCGACCAAATAAAACATAAATAAAAGATAGTATAGTTCCGGCTAATACCAAAAAGCGGGAATCAAATTTTTGTAAACTAAAGAAAATATAAACAGTTATAAGAGCGAATCCAGTTGCGCTGGCAAAAAACAATCTAACAGCATCTTTTAGTAGTTTGCGATTGGGGTTGGTATGATAAAGTCCATTTATAGCAAAAATAAAAATCCAGATCAGGGAAGCTGTTAAAACTAATGGCCAATATTTATCCCAAGGCAGACTGTCTTCGAATAAGACTGGGCGATAAGTCGTGATAGTTTGAGAAAAGCGTAAGCTATAAGCGGTTATGCCTGCCAAAACTAGCATTACAAAATCCAAGGGTAATTGTATAAAGGTAAATAAAAATTCAAAGCGTCTCATATTTTGGATTGTTAGAAGAATGGATTATCGGGGTAGTAAAATAACCAGGATGTCACTGTTATCCCCGCGAAAGCGGGGATCCAGGAGTATTTACTAATAAAATGTTTCTGGATTCCCGCTTTCGCGGGAATGACAATACTGGTCATGTCTATTAATAGTACATCATATGTTATTTACTCTATTTTACGTTAAAATGTATCATCAGTCAATTGGCCTAAGTATTTTGTTTTTATGTGTTTAATGGTAAAATGTAATCATATGAAATTATTATTACTAAAGACAAAAATACCAGATTCAGAGCGTTTTATCCGCCGTTGTGGTTATGGGAAGATTTTTGATAGGAGGAGTAGGCAGGTCAGCTATGCCAGGCGTTTGCGCCATGATCTATATCCTCGTTTCCATGTTTATATAGATGATAGGGACGAAAATTGGCAATTTAACCTCCATCTTGATCAGCGGGCGACTGTTTACAAGGGTACGACCGCTCATGGAGGAGATTATGATGGGCCAGTGGTTGAGGGGGAGGCGGAGAGGATAAAGGGGTTTGTTGTTTAGTTTTTAAAGAAAAGAAACTTAAGTTTAAACTGTAGTTAAAACTATAGTTTCTTTTTATAGGCTAATTATTCATTTTAAATAAAACTGCCATCTTGACCTCCTGCTTTTCAACGGACAGAGGGTGTTGTCATTCTGAGGAATCGAAGAATCTAAAGTTGTGATATTAGATCCTTCGATACCTCAGGATGACAGTTTGTTAATTAAAGACTTGACAAAAGAGCGAAAATGTGCTATAGTATAATGTATTATAGTGGATGATCGACCCGCCTTGGCGGGTAGGAAAGTCCGGACATCCTCTTTGTAAAAAGAGTAGTGGCAGTGGGTAATACCCACCCGTTTGACTGTGAAGTTAAATGAGGGAAAGTGGCACAGAGACTATACTATCCGCCTCTTCGGCGGAGAAAGGTGAAAAGTGTATGGAGGTTTAGATTCTAGGACTAAGCCACGATACTCTCTGGCAAAGCGATTTGCCATGAGTGCTAAACCCTGCCTGGTGCAAGAGCAGCCTTGGTGTTAAAACCTTGGAAAAGTTCGCTCGCTAATGATCTTGATAGTAATATCAAGGCTAGATAAATGATCATCGCCCCTAAGGGGTACAGAATCCGGCTTATAGCTATAATTAAAAAACTCCTCTCACTTTGGTGGGGGGAGTTTTTGATTTAGACAATTTATACTCAAGGCTTAAAAAATTATTTTTTCTTTTTGTCTAAAACATTATTTTTATTTTCTCCTTTTGTAAAACATATAATGTTGTCTATGGTAGCATCAATTATTCTTTGTAAAGCTTCGGTGCTATTAAAAGCATTATGAGGAGTGATGATTGTGCCAGGGTGATCAATCAAAATTTCATTCATTAACATTGTTTTGATTTGTTTTGGTGTTAGTTTGCTGCTTTTTGTTTGTCGCATATTTTTACCATAACCCTGTTCAAAGAGGATGGTGCCTTCATTTTGTATATTACACTCTTCTTCTAAAACATCTAAACCAGCTCCGGCTAAGATTCCATTTTCTAAAGCCCATACCAAAGCTTCGCTTTCAACTAACTCTCCGCGAGCGGTATTAATTAAATAGGCGCCTTTTTTAACTTTTTTAATGTTTTTTTTATTTATTAAATGATGGGTCTCTTTGAAAAGTGGTAAATGTAAAGAAATAAAATCAGATGAAGATAGTAGTTTATCAAGAGGGAGATATTTAAAACCGAATTTTTTTGCTAATTCTTTATTTGGGTAAGCATCAAAAGCAACAATATTCATATTAAATCCTTTGGCCATTTCTATTAAATGAATTCCAATATGACCAGTACCAATTACGCCTAATGTTTTTTCTTTTAAATCTATACCGCGAAGACCGTGAAAATCAAAATTTCCTTCTTTAACACGTTTAACAGATATAAATAATTTTCGTGCTAAAGCAAGTATTAGAGAAAAGGAGTGTTCAGCCACGGTGTTTTGTCCATAAACTGGAACATTGCAAACTGGGATATTTCTTTTTTTGGCTGCCTCTAAATCAATATGATTAAAACCAGTTGACATGGTGGCAATCATTTTTAGTTTTGGCAGAGAATCAATGATTTTGGCTGAGACAGGGGAAGCACAAAAGACAGTTAAAATTTCTGTGTCTGTATCTAAATTATTTTTAGAAATTAATTCTTCATGGGTTTTGACTTTAAAACCCTTTAATTTTTTGCACAAATAATCTTTCATATCTGGCCAAACTTCGTAGATTGAGATTTTATATTTTTTTGGAGGCATATTAAAATAATAGTTATGTCATTCCCGCGAAAGCGGGAATCTAGGAGTTAACACAGTTTGCCCTCTGGATCCCCACTTTCGCGGGGATGACAGTGAATAATAGCGAGTGGTAAATTTTTTTAAAGACTATTATCATTATACAGCATTTATTGATTTAAAAAAAGAACAGTCGTTTTTTTTAACGAGCTGTTCTTTTTAAAAATTTTAATATTTTACACTTCAATAACAACCGGTAAAATCATCGGACGTTTTTCAGTCTTGGTAAATAAGAACTGGCCAACGTAATTTCTGATTTTATTTTTGATATAGTTAGTATCAGCCCAAGAAAGGGGATCAGAATCTACTATTAGCTTTTTTACTTTGTGTCGTAAGTCTTCAATTAGTTGCCTGTTCTCTTTTAAAAAGATAAATCCACGAGAAATAATGTCTGGGTTTTGGACTAGTTGTCCAGTTTTTGAATCAATCGTTACAATCACCACAACCATTCCGTCTTCGGCCAATACTTGTCTGTCGCGCAATACTATGTGAGTTTCGTCACTTACGCCCAGGCCGTCAACAAATACGTAATCGGATGGTAATTTTTCTTGTGTTAAAGTACCTGCTCCATTTTCAAATTCCATCACCTGTCCGTTGTCAGCAATAAAACAATTCTTTTTATCAATACCCATTTCTTCGGCGACTTTGGCGTTGTAGTGAAGCAAAAAGTGATTACCTTCAATTGGGACAAAATATTTTGGGTTTAATAGTCTGATCATTAATTTTACATCATCAGCCTTGGCATGTCCGCCAGCGTGAACATCCATCATTTGATAATGAATAACTTCAGCACCTTTTCTAAACAAAGTATCTTTTAGTCTTTGGACAGTTCTTTCATTACCAGGAATAACAGAAGATGAAAAAATAATTGTGTCACCTGGTATTAGGGTGATAGTACGATGTTCTCCGTTGGCAATACGCATTAAAGATGCGTTTTTTTCTCCTTGAGCACCGGTACAAACGACTACTACTTTATTAGGTGGGTAGTTGTTTATTTTTCTGAGATCTATTAATATTTTTGGCGAAAATTTCATGTAGCCTAACTCTTTGGCAATGGCTACGTTATTTTTCATACTATAACCATCGAGCGCAATTACTTTGCCTTGTTTTTCAGCGGCTTCAATAATTTGTTTTATACGAGATAAAAGAGAGGCAAAAGTTCCGATTATTATTCTGCCTGGCGCTTTGGATATAATGTCATCTAAATTATTTCCAATTTCCATTTCTGATATTTGATGACCGGTTTGAGAGGCGTTAGTTGAGTCACTAAGTAAGGCCATAATTCCTTCGCTACCAAGTCGGGCTATTTTTTGTAAGTCAGCTGGTTTTTCTCCGCTGACTGGTTGATAATCAAATTTCCAATCACCAGTATGCACTACATTGCCTTCTGGAGTTCTGATCAATACCCCCATTGAATCTGGGATATTGTGATTTAGGTGAAAAAATTCAATTTCAAAACTGCCTAATTTTAATTTATCATCAATTTTAACGGTGTGAATATTTAAAGGTTTTAAATCCTTGTAATCTTCTTGGCGTTTTTTGATAATGGCGTTAGTTAAAGGTAGCCCATACATTGGGGGATAGCCTAGTTTAGGAATTATATGAGGGATACCACCGATGTGATCGTAATGAGCATGGGTTATAATAATTCCTTTTATATTTTTTTCTTTACCTTTGAGGTAGCTCATATTTGGAATAATATAATCAATCCCAGGCATGTCTTCTTCTGGAAATTGCAGGCCTAAGTCAACGATTACAATATCATTGCCATATTCGAACATAGTACAGTTGCGTCCTACTTCTTCTAAACCGCCCAAGACCGCTATCCTCAATTTATTTTTTTTGAATCTAGCGAATGATGGTCTGGCTTTTGTGTATTTTTTTATTGGCATCTTGTTGTTTGGAGGTCTCGTGCCATAAGACCGTTTGTTTCTGGCAGGCTTAGTACCTGTTTTACTCTTTGAGGGTATCATAATAGTATTAATAATTAAATGAAGATTGCCTTTTAAAAGGCTTTTTATTTTTTATAAATTGTAGGGAATTTATTCCCAGCTTTTTTTGGTTTTTATATACCAATTGTTGATGTCACTGTATCTGTCCGAAGGGGAAGAGATATATTTTGTTTCTAGACCGTTTAATTCTTTGCTAGCAATAAAATTATAATTTGGAGTGTATAAAAATATGGCTGGCAATTTTTCTATTAGTAAATCTTGAAATTTTTTATAAAGTTCATCACGGGTTTCATCATCGGTGGCAGTGCGAGCATTTTCTAAATATTTATCAGCATCCTTGTCAGAGAACATTGATAAATTTAAACCTGGATAATTTATTTGAGATGAATGCCAAAAAGGAAAAAGATCTGGGTCACTACCTATTATTTCAGCATAAAGCAAAATTTCGTAGCTTCTTTCTTTGATAGTATCTTTGTTAATTAGCTTGCTAGATACTGATTGCACGGTAGTATAAACTCCGATTTTGCGCCACATTGAAGCAATTAATTCAGCGGCAGTAATATATTGCTCAGTGTCAGCTGTGGTAATAGTAATTTTTAAAATGTCGCCTTCTTTGTTTTTTCTATAAAAACTTTGGTTAGCATTCATTTCTTCTCTGGCAGTCTTTTCTATTTCTTGATTTATGTTGTCTAGTGTAGTAGAAACCATTTCGGGGGTTGAGCTAGGGTTTTCTTTTATATTTTTTATTTCTTCTTCATAACCGACAAATTTTTCTTGCTTACTCGCTTCAAAATATTCTTCAGGTTGAATTTTGTTCCAAGTTTCATCTAATAATTCATTGGCTCTATCAATGTCTAATCCCATTTTTTCTATTTCTGGGTAATAGCCAATTTCATTTTTTAAAACTGGAGAATAAATTACTTCGCCTTCATCTTGTAAGCTTTCTTTTAATATTTTTTCTTTATCTATGGATAGAGCTAAAGCCAATCTTAAGTCGTAGTCTTTTAAGTGGCTATTTTGTTTTTGATTAAAGAAAATAGATGTGTATTGGGGTAGTTGTAATTGATAAAGATTGAATTCTTTACCTGGAATTTTATCTTTATATTTTCTAGGCAAAAAACTAATGGCTTTTACATTTTCATTACGAAGTGCGTCCAGAGCTTGTTCGTAAGTTTGGTAAAATTTGAATATTAAAGTTTTTAAATAAGGGATTTCTTTATAGTATGATTCGTTTTGGATTAAAATATAAGTTTGTATATTTCCAGAATCATCTTTGACTAGTTTATTAAATTTCCAAGCTCCTGTTCCGATTGGTTGTAAATTATTTTTTGCTAATTTTATATTGGCTGGAGTTACTTGGTTCCAAATATGTTCTGGCAATATTCCAACTGTTAGACTATTTAAAAATGGGGTGAATGGTTCTTGCAGGGTAAATGATACGGTAAAGTCATCTATTTTTTCTATTTTTACTCCCTGAAAAGCAGGGGACAGAGGACTACCAACAGTAATATCTTGGATAGTGCCAAGGGTAAATAATACATCAGTGGCATCAAATTTTTCTTTGTCGTGCCAGTATATATCTTCTCTTAATTTAATGGTATATATTTTTTGGTCTTCGCTTAGTATATATTCATAAGCTAGGTCAGGTGCTATTTTATTATTTTCATCAATTTTAAATAAACCTGAATATACCAAAGAAGTTAAATCAGCGTCAACATCATTAGTACTAGAAAAGAGAGGATTAATATTTTTTGGTTGTCCAACTACTGCTTCTATGTATTCTCCGCCTGTTTTTGGTATTTCTACCAAATTATTATTAATAAAAAATATTAACCATAAAAGTGAGCTGATAGTAGCGATGCCTAAACAAATATAAACAATCTTTTTTTCTAAAGAGTTTAAAAATTTAAAAGCATGCTTAATTTGTTGTAAATTAGGAATTTTTTTATCTGAGATATTCTTAAGAAGCCGTTCGTCTAATCTTTGGTTAAACGGCTTTTTGCGGGTTTTTAAATGCAGGAATTTTTTTTTCCAATTCATGGATTTTAGAAGAGTAGTCTGGCAAGTGAAAGACCAAAAAATAAAATAGATATAACGATAGTAGCGTTATGTAGTATTTTGTCTGCACCTCTTTTGGTGCTGTAAACATTGCTAGAACCGCCGAAAGCAGCTCCCATGCCAGAACCTTTTTGTTGTAATAAAATCGCTATAACTAGTATTATAGCCAAAATTAGTTGAGAAATGTCCATTATTAGTGAATGCATATTTGTTTATTTCATTTTTAAAACATTTAAATTATATCACAAAGTGTTTGTTATGTCAATCAAGGGGGTGCTATATTTTATTTTTTTTGGTATAATGTATATGAGTATGAATGAAGAAGTAGATATACATAAAAAATTACATTGGTACCAAAAAACTTGGGGGATTATTTTGGTATTTTTTGTTATTTTAATTTCAGCTTTATCATTAGCTTTAGGAGCTATGGTTTTTAATTTTTATTGGAAAATTACACATGGGCAAGGTGAGGTTTTGCAGTCTTATTTTTATAATACAGATAGCATCTATTTGGTAGAGGGTGGCAATAAGGCAGATATTACTGGTCTCAATCGTCCTTATATGGGGATGGCTGATGCGCCAATTGAGATGGTTGTTTTTTTGGATTACAAATGTCCATATTGTAAAGAGTATAGCCAAACAATTTCTCAGGTTATTTCAGAATATCCGAGTAAAGTAAAAGTTGTATTTAGGCATTTTCCAGTAGAATCATTATATGCTGGTAGTAATAATATATCTAAATTAGTTGAGTGTAGTTATAATCAAGGAAAATATTATTTGGCTTTTAAATATTTTTATGAAAATCAAGATATTTTACCTGAGACTGTTGACCTTAATTTTATAGGTGGATATGCCCTTGATTTGAATTTGAATAAGAGTGAATTAGAAAATTGTTATGTTTCTAGCCAGACTAATTTAACAATTAATAAAGACTATGCTGATGGTATAAAATTTGGGGCAGAAGGTACTCCAACTACTTTTATAAACGGCGTTAAAGCAGGAGGGGCCCTACCCTTAGATTCTTTAAAAGATTATTTATCCAAAATTTAATTTATGAAAAAAATTATTTTATTATTTTTAATTTTTACTTTGCTTGTTCCGAGTGTAGTTTTGGGGGTAACGGTTTCTCCAGAACTTAATCCCCTTTGCTGGACTTATAAAGATTGTAAAAATCAAAGAGCCAAGTTGGGGCAACCCAACACGAAATTACACGAAAGTTTTTTACAAGAGTATCCTTGTACTGGTTTTAAAGGGGGAAGTATTGCTCTTAACAATCGATGGGGTAAATGTTTGCCAGCCAGCGTAGTTAAGACTTCTATAGCTATTGGGGGTAAAAATGTTTTTGAAAATGCGCCAGATTTTATTAAAACGGTTTATAACTTTGCTTTAGGGGCGGCTTCTATTTTGGCAGTAATAGTTATTATGATTGCTGGTTTGCAGTGGCTATTGTCCGGCGGTAATCAGAGTATTATAGGTGCTTCTAAAAAAAGAATCGGAGGAGCAGTGGTGGGTTTATTTATTGCCTATGCTTCTTATTTTATTTTAAATACTATTAATCCGGCTTTTGTAAATTTGAGGTTGCCACAAGTATTTATGGTTAAAGAACAAAAAATGATGACAGAGTTTTGTCGTGATATTATAAGTGATAAAGAAGCTTTGACCGCTACTGTTATCTCAGCATATGATGACACGGGTAAAAAGATTAAGTATAAGGATCTTCCTGATTTTCGACGTTTGTATGATATATATATTGAACGTAATGATGTTTTGGGTAATTTTGCCCCACTCACAGATGCTCTTTATTGTAATGAAACTTATTATGTTAATACTGGTGGTAGTAATACATGTAAAGGACATTATTGTTCTGGTGAAAATGGTTTAGAACCCAAAGGCGGGTTGTGTTTGGCTTCTCAGAGGAAGTCTGGAACAAATGGTTGGGAATATACTTGTGAGGATTCTGTTTTGGGTGGCAGGGTTTATGGAAATTATATATTACCTCCAGATTGTTCCTATTTTTCTCCGGAGGGTTGGGTTAAGCCTTTTATCGCTAGTGATAGTAAGTTATTATTAGTATGTACAGATAACTCTGTTTCTGAAGTTGGTAACATTGAAGTAGAGCCAATATTAGATGATAAAACTAGCAACGTTTGGTTTGTAGAAGGTTTAAAATCGAAGAATATTAATAGCTTGGTAAAATCTAAATGTGGCGGGGCAGATAAAACTAGGGGTTTTATTTTGAAATTGTATTTAGATGAAGCTTGCGAGGGTATTGATGAGATACATTTAGTAGGCGGTAATGGAAGTGATATGGGTGTAATTTCACGTACTGGATGGACCGCAGTTGGTCTTGTTGCGGGTTTTATAGCGGGAGGGCCATTGGGGTCGTACATGGTTGGATATGCAGCTTTTATATATGCTGGCTCTGTTAGTGAGTTAGAAGGTAGTTTTGGTGATGATTTTTTTATTACAATTCCACAACTAAAGCGTGGTTATATATTAAATCTAGATGTAGCTAATATTCCTGATGTAGATTAAAACCTTGACTTCCTCCCAAAAACCTGCTATAATTTTTACTTAGTATAAACATTAGGTAAAAACTTATGGCTTCTAAACAAACTTCAAGTTTAGTTCACGATAAAATCATCATAAAAGGTGCTAGAGTACACAATCTTAAGAACGTTAATATTGAAATTCCCAAAAACAAGCTCGTGGTAATCACGGGCTTGTCTGGTTCTGGAAAGTCTTCTTTGGCTTTTGACACTATTTATGCTGAGGGTCAAAGGCGTTATGCTGAAAGTTTGTCTTCTTACGCCCGTCAGTTCATGGAAGTTCGCGATAAACCTGATGTGGATAAAATGGATGGTTTATCTCCTACAATTGCGATTGACCAAAAAATTAATGCTCAAAATCCTCGTTCTACCGTTGGAACTGCTACGGAGATTTATGATTATTTGAGGTTATTGTTTGCCCGAGCTGGTACGCAGTATTGTCCTGATTGCGGAGAAAAAGTAGTTAAAAATACAGCTGGTAAAATAATTGAGCAAGCTAAGAAAATTTTTAGAGATTATAAAGAAATAATAATTTTGTCTCCCTTGATTCAGAATGATTTTGTGGATGGAAAAATTGTTTTAGATCAAATAGAAAAATCTGGTTTAGAAAAAATTAGATTAGACAATGAAATATTAAAGATACATGATTTTGCTAAAGTCAAATTTGATAAAAAGAAAAAATATAGTATTGATTTGGTAATTGAAAAAGTTTTAGACTCAAAAAATCAAAATTTAACCAAGTCAATTGAATATGCTTTGGATTTGAGCAATGGTTCAGTAAAATTTCTTTTTGATAAAAATAAAATAAAAACTTATTCTGTATTTGGCGTTTGTTTAAAATGTAGTTATAAAATGGAAGATTTGGATATGCGTAGTTTTAGTTTTAATAGTCCTTATGGGGCCTGTCCTCGTTGTACTGGCCTGGGGAAAACAATGGTGGTTGATTCTGAGCTAGTAGTTCCTAATCCAAAATTAACTTTGGCCCAAGGAGCGGTTCAACCCTGGACTCGAATAACGGGCAATCAAAGTTGGTATCAAAGAATTTTATTAGAAGTTTCCCTAAAACACGACTTACCTTTGGATGTTCCGATAGAAGATTTTACTTCAGATCAGATGGATATTTTGATGCAAGGTACTGGGGAAGAGTTGTATAAAATTGGAGGGAAAGAGGCTCCTTTTATAGGGGTTGTTTCTGATCTGACTAATCGTCATTTGGAAACTAAATCAGATTATGTCAGGAAAGAAATAGAAAATTATATGAGAGAAATGGTTTGTCCAGTATGCTTAGGTAAGAGATTAAAAAAAGAATCATTAGCAGTTAGAATTGGAGATTATAATATTTCTGATATGACTCAGATGAATATTTCAGAAATTAAATTAGCTTTAGATTTGCTGTATAAAAATAAAAATAATTTTGAACATTTTAATGTAGCTGAACCAATTTTAAAAGAATTGATAGTTAGATTAAATAATTTAGATCAAGTTGGT
>Ga0307992_1000948_pt1 | contig 17570 bp, 22 predicted proteins | sample EllFjometagen133_FD_203162 | JGI IMG/M metagenome (GOLD analysis project Ga0307992, IMG submission 203162) | Marine microbial communities from Ellis Fjord, Antarctic Ocean - #133 | ecosystem: Environmental > Aquatic > Marine > Unclassified | place: Southern Ocean | collected 2014-10-08
CTGCTTTATTGATGGCTTTAATAGATTGGTCAAAAAGGTCAAAGTCATTAATTTTTATCTCGATCATATTTAATTCTCTCCATATTATATGTATATTATATCATCAAACGAAGGAAAGTTAAATGAAAATGCTCAATGAAACACAGATATCATATGATGACATTTGTATTATACAAGGTTATTCAAATCTTAAGTCAAGAAGTAATGCCGATATTTCACAAGTGACTGTCATCAATGGAAATACAACACGAAATCGTAATCCAATGATCGTATCACCGATGGTACATACATTAACAAAAGAAATGTTACGCTCAATCATATTTAACGGAATGATGTTTACAGTCCATCGATACTTCAAGTCGCCGGAAGAACAATTACGGAACGCGCTAGAGATGTTAGGTGAAAACTCACAAGAATCTATGTCACCTGAATATTGGGCAGACCTTCGGACACTCTTCTTTGCAGTCGGCAAATGTACCAAGTGGATTGATTATCTTTATCAACATGGTGTTAGACAATTCACGGTGGATTTTGCTCAAGGATATAGTGAAACTTGTATTGAGACCGTCAAATATATCAAATTCCTTGATAAAAATAATATCATTATGGCTGGAAACGTTGAAACTGAACCTGGCATCCGCGCATTAATGATCGCGGGCGCAAACTATATTAGGTGTGGAATTGCAAGTGGTTCAATTTGCAGCACCTCCAAAAACACAGCGGTTGGCCGGCCAATTGTCTCAGCTCTCTTGGAATGTTCAAAGGCGCGCGATCAATATTTCAAAGATGTTGATCGTTACGTTTATCTGATTGCAGATGGTGGCATTAGGGGTGCTTCAGACATCGCCAGAGCGATTGGATGTGGCGCGGATTATGTTATGTGTGGTAAGTTGTTCGCCGCGACTAGTAGTGCTGTTGGACCATTCTATGATAAGAATCGTTATATATGGACACCAGGTGAAGCAGATGATCTTCCAGTATATGTTGAATATGCGGGCATGTCATCACATAAGATGAGATTGCATAATAATTCTCATCAAGTCGCCGGAATATCAATTGAAGGTGAGAGCGGATTGATTCGTTATACTGGTTCCACTGAAGATATGATAAATAATGTAGAAGCTAACCTTCGGGCATCTCTATCATATGTAGGCGCCCGTAACTGGTTAGAATTTAGAGAAAAGGTGGTTTTCGCAAAGGTTAGCAATGCTGGCATGATTGAGAAGAAGACGCATCTTGACATAAATGATTAATAAGAGGATAAATTATGAGAAAAGTTGAAGAAATTTATGAAGATATTATCAATGAAATACAACCTGAAATCCCGCCTGAAACTAAATATAATAAAAAATATTGTAATGGCTCATATTGGAAGAAAGAAGTGTGGAAAAATTCCACCGGATCACCAGGAGGTGGTAAAACATATAAGCTAATAGGTCATTATAATGATAGAATTGGATATTATATAGATGAAGAAAATGCTATATATAAACAAGAAATGGAAATAGTGAAATTAGCTACTGGATTTGTAGTTACACAAAATGGATGGTTTTCACCTATAAAGTCTAAAGATGAGTTAATAGGATGGACATTAAAGGGTAAATCATTAAAAGATAATTATCAAAAAATAACATCACATAAATATTAAGAGAAATAATAAATGAAAGTTGTATCATATAACTCAGAGCTAATATTTGCTCAAGCGCAATTTCAGCGTCTATTCAATAATATTAGACTAAGACGTAAGGATAGAGACGGCAACCAAATTGTCGTTCCATGTAAGTTTTCTCAACGCTCTCGAGTAATGAAAAACCTTGAGAATCCTGATCGCGGGAATCTAACACTTCCTGCGATTTTCATCAATAGAACAGGTATCGAGAGAAGTGCTGACCGAGTGAATAGCATCAATGATCACCTCAAATCACAAGTTGGTGATGATATTGATTACAATGCTTACACACCAGTTCCAATCAATATAACGTTTGAAATGACTATGGTCACTAAGTATCCTGAAGATATGGACGTCATCCTGTCAAACTTCATTCCGTTCTTCAATAGTGATCTTTACGTCAGGACTGCCCATCCTAAAATTTCAGATGAAAAAATTAATCATCAAGTTAAATGGGATGGAACGATCAGTGAAGAGTGGCCAGATGAATTCGAGCCAACTCAACAAGATATTCAGATAGCTACGACATCATTTACGTTTAAGACGTGGATATTTGCTGGAGCAGCATTAATAGAAGAAACTGAACGAATTCAAACAGTTGACTTCACCCTCAACGGTGTTCCAACTGATGACGGTAGTTTCACTGGTGGATTCTATGAAGTTCCGACTGATATCAGTTTCACTCAATTTTATGAAGATCTTTATGGTGGAGAATTCACTCCGTCATCTGATGAGTTTATAGTAAGCGGTGAATAACGAAAAGAAATATGTAGCGATCTATCACATTAGCAATCAACGCAGATTCTTATTAGTCACGTTAGATACCAATGAACACCTCATCAGTCGAACGATCACCTTAAACTCGATGGCCACACAATACCGTCATCAAACAGATGTGTATAAGTTGTTCAGAGAGATGAGCATAGATGACAACACTACAATTGGCCTGATTGATTTCTATGAGAATGGTGAAAAGTTTAATGGTCAAAATCGTGAATACTTCGAGCAAATTATTCACTGCGCGCAAATCCTTATTGGCTTCAGCATCTCACATTTCGACCTAACACATATGGCTCAACGCGTCAACCACTATCACAAATATATTAGACACCGTGACGTGACGAAAAGTGATGTTCCATTGATCTATCGAAAATTCATTAAGTCTCATGTTATAAAATGGATCAATAGACGAGTAGAATTAGATGTAGACAATCAGTCAGCAGTAATGAGGACTGCATATATGCGAACACTTGTAGGTTTATATTATATTCAGTTAAAAAATCGAGTTAATGCGTATAATAAATCATAGACTTAACAAAGGTAATTAATATGGCTAAGAAAAAGACAAACGTAGACAATTTACTATCGGCGATCCGTAAACGAACAGACTCATCATCATTTGCAGACAGTGATCTATTGAAGATTTCGGAATATATTTCAACTGGATCATACGCGATCAATCGTATTGTGAGTGGTGATATTCATAAAGGTATTCCAGCTGGACGAATAATTACATTAGCAGGTGAGTCTGCATGTACGCCCAGAGATCAAATGGTTACAATTATGCTAGAAGATGATGGTGACTGGAGTGCGGTTAAAGATGTTGAGATCGGATCACTTGAAACAATGACCAAACCCTACTCTATTAATACACCTGATGGCTGGCAAAAAACTGGTAAGTTCGTCAATAAGGGTGTTCTATCATGTAAAGAACTTATTGCATTTGGTGATGTTGATACATATAAGATCAATGCATCAGATGACCATCTCATCGAAACTGTCCGCGGATGGGTAACGATGAAGGAGCTATCACGTCTGGACAAAGTACTAGTCGAAGATGGAACATATGCTGATGTAATGGAAATCAATGATATTGGTGAAATTGAATGCGTAGACATCGAAGTGTTACATGATAATCATCGATATTATTGCCAAGGTATTTCATCACATAATACAGGCAAGTCACTCCTCGCCGCAACTATCATTCGTAACGCACTTGTTGAAAACGATTATGACGTAATCTTCTACATCGACTCAGAAGGTGGTGGCCTTGATTCATTCCTTGAAAAAGAAGGCGCTGACCTCAATAAGATTGAACACATTCTCGTTAATTCAGTGGAGATGTGCTCATCAAAACTTCTTTACATCTATGATCAAGTTGAACAATCACGTAAAGCCTCAATTGCGGCTGATGAAAAACCAATCAAAGCGATGGTTGTTCTTGACTCATTTGGAGCGTTGGTAGCAGATAAGTTTGTAAATGATGCGGTTGATAAAGATAAACAAGTGTCTGATATGGGTTCAACGGCTCGTTTGAAGAATGCTATGATGAAATCACTTATGACACGCGTGATGTCAACTCAATGTAGCTTGATTGTTCTTAATCATGTGTATGACAATCCAGCCGCTATGTTCACATCAAAGGTCAAAGAAATGCCAGGTGGTAAAGGTATTCAATTTGCATCACATATCATTCTTCAGACTAGCAAAAAGCTTGAAAAAGATGCTAATGTAAAAGAGACATCTTATTACAAGGGCAACACACTAAAATTCTTCACCGTAAAGAATCGCATCATCAAGCCTGGTTATACAGCGGAATGTTACATTGACTTTGATAATGGGATCAATAAATGGGAAGGTCTTGTTGAAGAAGCGCGCCGCTTAGGATTTATTGAAGGTGGCACTGCTGGCCTATATTTAGTTCCATCATTTTCTGACAAAAAGATTAGAATGAATAGATTATTAGCCGAAGATGAAATTTGGGAAACATTTTTAGAAGAATTTAATGAGAAAAGCTTTAAAGAGATTCAATATGGTTCAAAGACAAATGTTGATGATCAAATTGATGATATTGTAAATGGAGAAGATGAAGGGATTATAATATGATAAAAAAAATTAATGAAGCATATAGTAAAGAAGAAATTGGACGATTAACTGAATTGGCAAAGACATTTGCGTTCAAAGATATTGATCTTGATAAAATGCGCAAAGCTGATCTAGTTGTTATTATTGGCGATCTAATTGAGCGTGTCAACAATGCAATGAATGTTCAAGTTAATTCATCAGATACAGTTGATCAAGTTGAATATGATAAAGTTGTATCAAAACTTAGAAAACTTGAAAACGTTAAAAATAATAAAGGTGGAATGAAATCACCTAATTACAATGAAGTAGTAAATTTAATGACAGGTGATGGTTCCAGCGCCTGGAATTAATTTAGGACTATACCATGTCAAAACAAAAAGATACTGACTTCACTAATGATGTCATCGAAAAACTTCTACTAAAAAAGATTTACACCGATGTAAGTTACACTGCGATCTTTCAAGATATTTTCGATTCCAGATGGTGTGAAAATGATAGTAATTCTATTTTGATCAAATTGATTATAGCGTTCTATAAACAATATGAACGCCTACCCAATCAAAAAATAGTTTCCGCTATGTTAATGAAGTATGCAGAAAAACATACAAATATTGATTATGATACCATCATTAAACATTTTATTGAAGTCCGTTCTTTTGACCTTGACTTAACTGAAGATTGTTGTAAAGAAAATCTCAAACGATTTATGCATAATCGAGGATTATATTTTGCGATTTTCGATAATATTAATGACATCGAGAAAAATAAATCAATTGATAAATGTTTACAACGATTTGAAAAAATCCAGAGTGTTACATTTGATGATAATCTTGGCCTTGATTATTTTAATGATATGGATAAGCATTGGAATTATATGCTTAATCCAGAAGCGCGCATATCAGTTGGTTGGCCTTCACTTGATAGAATTACATATGGTGGTTTTTTAAGTGAGGGTCGTAGTCTATATATATTTATGGGTCAGCCTGGTTTAGGTAAGTCAACAGTCTTATCAAATATTACTCATCAATTACTTAAACAAGAGAAAACAGTGGTAGTTATATCACTTGAAATGTCACAAGATGTTTATGCTGCCAGATTTGATGCACATATTTCTGAAGATAATATTAATCATCTTAGACAAACTGCTACATCTTCCCGGGAAAAAATTCAAACATTTTTTAAAGATCATCCAAACGCAAATCTTTTTATCAAGGAATATCCGCCGCGCACAATTAGACCGTCGGATATTGAAATATATCTAGATAAGCTAATTGCAAAGGGTGTGAAAATTGATGCAATTGTAATTGATTATTTGAATCTTGTAAATCCACAAACATCACGAGACTCGTCAAATTCTTATTCAGACGTTTTAGCTGTTTCAGAAAAGTTGCGTGCACTATCATATAAATATTTGGCACCTGTAATTACAGCAACTCAGGCAAATACTGAAGGATTTAACAATGCCGATATTGGAATGGAACATATTTCAGAATCTAGAGGAATCGCACATGTTGGAGATTTTATTGCTGCATTATATCAATTAGATGATGACCTAGAAAATGGAATTATTAATATGAAAATATTAAAGAATAGACTTGGTGGAAAGATTGGAAAAGTTCTAAATTTCAAACTTAATCCAGACACACTTGTTTTAGATGACATATCAATAACTTCATTTAGTTCTAATGATTCTTCCAACCGTGAGGGTGATACTGATATTGTAGAAAATCTCGATCCACTAGATTCAATTGCAAATGATTTAAAGGATTTATAATATGAGTACGAATGAAGAAATGTTTTATATAATAGATAATACAGCTGAACGAAATATCGATACTGATATATTATATCGTTTTATTAGAAATGAATATCCAGAATTTAACCATGAACAACCTGAAATAATTGTTAAACGTAAATTTATTGAAATTATATCAAATAAAAAATATATAGAATCATTGCTTATTTATTTTAATATAAATATCAGTGAATTTATTGAAATGATTTATATGGAATATAAATATATTTTTACAACATATTTTATTAATAAGATTAGAGATATAATGAAGGAACAACAATATGATAATGGCTGACGATATATGTTCAGAGTATCACTATCATATGCTTAAGCGGCTTGGACGATCCCCTAGAAGGAAACAACTCTATCTAAATATTGCCAGTAGTAAGCCTAATATGTGGGCTGGATTTGAAAAATTAGCGGTTATATGTACAAAGCATAATATTGATTACGAAAAATATATATCTTTCGTTTTTTCACATCGCCACAATGTATCAATAAAAGAGTTGCTTAATATTCAGCAATTTAGATTATTTAATGAACACCTTAAATTAATTGAACAACATAAAAAAATATATAACAATGTATTAAAGACTAGTAAATTTATAGCAGATGAATGTGTAAAAAATAATATTGAAACAACTATTGATTATATTAAATATGTTGTTATAAATGATCAACTAGCTGAATTAATTATAAGTGGAAAAATCTCAAAATATTGGATTTCATCTATCAAGAAACTAGATCAGTTAATTGAACGATTAAATGGTGTTAGTCAGGATACATTGAAGAGATTAAGTAGAAACCGGTTACTTTATTATGACGAAGCTCAAGAGACGTTTAAAATGTTTACAGGCAAACGATATAATATATTTTATCAGACAGATAAACTCATACAAAAAAAATATGATAATGATTAAAAAATACATATAGGATTGTATAATTTATATAAGCAACAAGGAGAAATAAAAATGTGTACATTCGTTAGTAAATTACCTAAGAGATCAAAAACTGCTGAGTCTGCCTCCGGCCGTAAGAAAAATACAAGAGACCCTTTTGTTTTATATTTTAGACCAACTGAGGGTAAAAATGTTTATAGATTCCGTCTATTGAATTTTACATCGTCAGCATCTAATAGAGACTTTCCATTCATTGAAAAATATGTTCATGAACATTGGGTTGATGAGAAGAAAGAAGACGGATCTACTAAGGGCCGCTTAGAAAGTTTTTCAACGTGTTCGAATACTACTTATATGAATGCAAATGGGCTTGATTATGAATGTCCTATTTGCAAATATGGTTGGGCGCATTTCCGTAAATGGAAAGAATCAGGTAAGAAAGATGCTATTTCTCGTAAGAAGTGGCAAAAAGGTATGAACAAATATGTAGCGATCCTACCTATTTATGTTGTTAAAGATCCACATAATCCAGATAACAATGGAACTATTCGCACAATCATCCTTAAAGACAAAGAAATGTATAAGTCTATTCTTTCAAAGATCAAAGAAACACAAAAAAGTGATTGCGTGTTTAATGGAAAGAATGCTGTTGATTTTTATGCATCAGTCCACGAGGAAGAAACAATTTATCGCGAAGGTGAACCAACCGAGTTTAGATTTACTCGAATAAAACTTGACAAAACTGGTTTCACAACTAAGCCCTATGATCTTCCTGCTATAACAAAAGAGCTTATAAATAATTTCCCGTTTGATGATGAATATTACACTATGACAACTGAAGAAGAGTCACAAGAATTTCTTGAACAATATGTTATGGAAAATGATATCAATGTTCCAGCTGATGATATTTTATTTGAAGATGGCCCTGAAGATCTTAAGAAGAATGAAGAAATTGCCGGCGCTATTGATGAAATTAATAAAAAAAGTATCGAAGAAAAGATTGAAAAATCGGATGACATAGATATTAATGAATTGATAGGGGAAATCAATGAAATCGACGAAAAGGATGATAGTGATTTGTCTGTTGATAATATTGATGCAAGTACAGATGACAATAGTTCTAAGATTGATGTTGATGATATTACTACTAGTAATGATGATAATGATTTTAATCTAGATGATCTTGATAATATTCTTGGTGACATTGGTTAATGGAATTTAAGCATGGGTTATAATAGAGAAAATTTCAATAAGAACAAACAAAAGAAGCGTCCTAAACATTCAAAGGTCATGCGTAGTTATAATGATGAGGAAGACTTTGATGAATTTAAACGTTTCATATCTTCAAATAAATCTGGTGTAAATAATGAGGACTTAAATAATGATGATTAATAAAATTATTCCATCAACCGGAAAGATTCTAATTAGATTAAATGAAAAAGAAGAAACATTTGCGGGAAATATTATTATTCCAGATATTTCTGAAGATTCTGTTCAACTAGCTATTGTTGAAGAAGTTAAATTATCTGAAGAATTCGGTTTATTATTAGTTAAAGGTGATAATGTTTTAATTAAACGAGATTCAGGTGTTTCAATCAAACAGTTTGAGAATGAATATAAGATTATTGAAGAGAATGATATTTTAGCTAAGATTACATAATGACTTCATATGATTTAATTTTTATTGAATGTAGTAAACATAAATTTAAACCTGACCATGTCACATAGAAAGAATGGGATGAATTTATTATAGCAAGAAATGGTAAAGAAATAGCTAATGAAATTGACAAAGAAATAATTGATAATATGGAAAAGGAATTTAGGTTATGAAAAAAGAAATGAAGTTTGATAGTAATGCTCGTGAGAGTATGTTAACAGGTGTTAAAAAATTGACTGATGCAGTCGCAGTCACACTCGGTCCAAAAGGTCGCAATGTAATCATTGATCGTGAGTATGGTGCACCCATTGTCACAAAAGATGGCGTGAGCGTCGCCAAAGAAGTTGTGTTAAGTGATCCGTTTGAAAGTATGGGCGCGCGGATGGTCCGCGAAGTCGCTATGCGTACTTGTGATAATGCAGGAGATGGAACAACAACTGCTACAATCCTTGCCGAAGCGATCTATCGTGAAGGCATCAAGAATATTACGGCCGGTGCGAACCCAATGAGTATCAAACGTGGTATTGATAAAGCAACCATAAAAGTTGTTGAATCTCTTAAGGAGATGAGTAAACCAATTACTACGCGTGAAGAAATTGAACAAGTTGGAACGATTAGTTCTAATGGTGATAAAGAGGTCGGCAAACTAATAGCAGACGCTATGGAGTTCGTTGGAAAAGACGGTCCGATTACTATTGAAGAATCACGTTCAATGGAAACGACTCTCGAAGTTAAGAAAGGCATGATGTTTGATCGTGGATACCTTTCACCTTATTTCGCGACGAATCCTCAGACACTTGAAACACAATTTGAAAATCCTTTGATTCTTATTGTCGAGCAGAAGATTACCAATCTACAAGATATTCTTCCGATCTTGAATGAAGTCCAGCAAACTGGTAAATCATTGATGATTATTGCTGAAGATATTGAAGCCGAACCACTTGCAACACTTGTCGTTAATAGAATGCGCGGCGTCCTCAATGTATGTGCAGTGAGATCGCCTGGATATGGCGAGAATCGTAAGGAGATCATGAAAGACATTGCTGTCTTGACGGGTGCAATGTATATCAGTGAAGATCTTGGCCTAAAATTGGATAGTGTTACTATTGATATGCTTGGAACTGCAAAGTCTGTGAATGTAACAAAAAGTGAGACAATCATCGTTGATGGCGAAGGTGATAAAACTGAGATTGACGATAGATGTGAGGCTATCCGTAAATTGATCAAGGATGGAGCGTCTGATTTTGGAACTGAACAATTGAAACAACGTCTAGCAAAACTTTCAGGTGGTGTTGCGGTCCTTAAGATTGGTGCTACGACTGAATCCGAAATGAAGGAAAAGAAAGACCGAGTTGATGACGCACTTCATGCTACACGAGCAGCCGTTGAAGAAGGCATTATTCCAGGTGGTGGAGTTGCATTGCTTCGAGCAAAATTTGAGGCGAATGTGATTGATGCGACCGATGGTGACGAAATTATCGGGGCTTCAATTGTTGTGAAAGCATGCGACGCGCCACTAAAACAATTGGCCAAAAATGCTGGATTGTCATGTGAAGTAATTTCACAGAATGTTCAAAATTGTGTTGATATGACTACGGGTTATAATATGGCGACTGATGAATATGTTGACATGATTGCTGAAGGAATTGTTGATCCTACGAAAGTAACTAGGAACGCTATTCAGAATGCGGCATCTATTGCTGGACTTCTTCTAACGACTGAATGCATGATTGCAAACATTCCAGAAGAAAGTGATAAAGTGGCACAACCTACTATGCCAATGATGTAATTAACAGAAAGAGTAAACATTAACAGAAAGAGTAAACAATGAAAAATGAACATGCATTCGAAATGGGAACAACCGGTGAAGATATTATTACTGGATTCAAAGGTGTTATAACTGGATATTGTCACTATCTAACTGGATGTGATCAACTCTGTCTTCAACCTGCAATCAAAAAAGGTAAAGATGTTAAACATGAAGTTCCAGCTGGTAGCTGGTTTGATGTCAACAGAGTTAAAATCACTGACAGTAAAGTCAAAAAAATTAAAATTGATACAACTGAATATGCAGGTGGCCCACAAGACAACATGCCAACCATTAAATAACAATGGATAAAATCGGCATAGGTATTATCACATGTAATCGTGAGGCATTTTTTCGGAAGTGCCTCGCGTCTATTCCAAGTGAACATTATATAGTAGTGGTCAATGACGGTACTCATTATGATCCGGGCACTTATATGAAAGCTACTGATGTCATCCAACATGAAACTAATCAGATGGTAGCCATATCAAAGAATGACGCGCTACATAAGATGATGGATAATAGATGTGATCACCTCTTCTTAATTGAAGACGACATGATCATCAAAGACCCTAATGTATTCAACGAGTATATCAAGCTATCTAAATCCTCAGGGATTCAACATTTCAATTTTGCATATCATGGCCCCGCAAATAAACGAGATGGTGTCCCAACGCCTAGAAAAATTATTCATAAAGACGACTACTCATTATCATTGAATGCTAATTGTGTTGGATCATTTTCATATTACACCCGTAAAGCTATTGAAACAGTTGGTTATCTTGATGAACGCTTCAAGAATTCTTGGGAACATGTTGAACACACCTATCGACTGATCAATGAACGTATGCATCCGCCATTTTGGTGGTTTGCGGACCTTGTTAACAGTTATGATTATATTGATGAGCAGGCATGTAGTACTGAGAATACAACAATTCCGCGCACGCCTGAATGGAAATTCAACATGATAAATGGTGCAAAGACATTTATAGAGTTATATGGATATGAGCCTGTAAAAATTCCTCATTTTCCAGTAGAATATATAGATGATATTTTGACGACTATCAAACAAAAGAATGTAAAATGATTTATCTATTATGTAGCACAATTAGGCCCGATGAGTTTCATAAGACGCATCAAGAATGGATGTCGAAAATATCTAATCGAAAGAATGTCAAGACGAAAGTTATCGTAGATACTCAACAAGATCTATTGAAGCTAGAGATGCATGGTTATGACGTAATGTTGTATCCATATGAAAATTGTGGAATCACTAAGCCTCTCTATAAATTGACGTCCTCATTGGCAAATGATAAGTTAAATGATGACGACATTATAATCGTGATGTCTGATGATTTTTTCCCACCTAAAAATTGGGATTGTACGTTACATGAAATATTCTCAGATTTTACAGGTGGAATTAATGTTTATGACGGACAACGTAAAGATATTTTTGATAAAATAATTCCAATCCCAATTTTAGACTATCGAACATTAAAAGCGTTGAATTATATCACATATCATCCGGCATATACTCATTTTCATTCAGACAATGAATTATGTGACGTTTTAATTGAAATGAATCTACTTAAAATAATAGCAGCCTCACCAGAAACTACATTTGAACATAGACATTGGTCATATGGTAAAAGAAAAATAGATGACTTTGATAAAAAATTTCATGCAGATAAATCTAGTAAAACATTATATAATAATCGGAAGAAATTATCACTTGCTGATAAATTAAAATATGATAAACTGCCCCAAAAATTATTATCGATATTAATATGTACAATCAATGGTAGAGAAAAACAATTAAAAATATTAATGGATAAATTAAAAAAACAATATACTGATGATGTTGAAATATTAATATGTAAAGATAACTGTGAACGACATATAGGTGAAAAACGAAATGAGCTTGTTTCAAATGCAATTGGTCAATATGTGTGTTTTATAGATGATGATGACGATGTATCAGATGATTATATCAATGAAATATTACGAGTAGCAAAATATGGTAAAGATTGTATTGGAATTGAAGGCATCATGACAACTAATGGACGTTCTGCAAAAAATTTCAAACATTCTATCAAGTATAAACAATGGGCTGTAACATCTGACGGTGAATATGTGCGATATCCAAATCATCTGAATCCAATTAAACGTTCTATTGTTAACCAGGTGATGTTTAATCCTAAAATGTCAAATGGTGAAGATAAAGATTTTAGTGATCGAATAAGAGATAAACTCAAAAATGAAGTCTATATAAATCATCCAATTTATTTTTACAACTATACAACTGAAACAAAAAACTATCATAAAAAATAAAGAGAAAAATTATGCCGCTATTTTCACATATTAAAGAAAAATATCCAGAAACAATTACAACCCCATGGGTTGGAGTTGATAAAAGTAAAACATTAAATTTGGAACGTGCTAGAATTAATCTTATACAATGTTGTGAAATTTTGAAAAAACATAATATTAATTATAGACTAATTCTTGGAACATTATTGGGTATTTATAGATCAGGTGATCTTATACCACATGATGCAGATATGGATATAGCTATTTCGTCCCATGATATTACAAAATTATTACCATGTATTGATGAATTAGTTTCAACATGCGGATATAATGTAGTAAGAATTGATAAAAATATATTAGTTAGTTTAGGTAAAGATTCAGATTATATTGATTTATATATTTTTAAAGATGGTTTAAAGTGTTCATCTTGTATTTTAGAAAAAAATGATTTTATTGATAAAAGCATAATAGATTTTCATGGTGTTAAATTAGATACAATACCAAATCCAGTTCCATTTTTTGAAAAATATTACGGCGGCGACTGGGAAACTCCAATTAAAGGTTTACCAGGTACACCTAAAAATGCGACTAGGAAGAAACAATAAATACGAATAATGAAATCTAAATATAGTATTATTATTTTAGCAGGCGGGGTTGGTAAAAGATTCGGCCAGCAAAAACAATTTGTAAATCTATATGATAAACCTTTATGGGAATGGGTTTATTCTGTTGCTTCATCTTATTCAAATGATATTGTTATTGTTGGAATAGATGTAAAACCTGGCGATACGCGTTCTCGTTCTGTAATAAATGGATTGAATAAATTATCATCGTGTAGTGAGAGGGTTATTATTTTAGAGGCAGCTCGACCACTTGTTAAATCATATCACATAGAAAAATTATTAGGATCGGATCAACCCTCTACAAGCTTTTATATACCAATGGCCGAAACTATTATATTAAAAGAATATATAGATACACCGTATATTTCCCGTGAAAAATGTTTATCATTTCAAACACCCCAGGCTTTTAATACTAAGATGTTAATTGATGCATATTCAAATGAAATAAAGCCAGATTTTACAGATGAAACATCTTTAATGTTTAAGTATTATAATATATATCCTGAACTATTATTAGGTGATCAAAATTTAATTAAAGTAACATACCCCATAGATTTAGAAATAGTTAAACACTTATATAATGAGAAAATTAAATGAAAAAGAATATCATAATAACTGGCGGAAATGGTGGAATTGCCAATGCTATAAATAGACGGCTTAAATCAGATTATAATATATTATTACCAGATAGAATAAAATTAGATGTTACAAATGTATTAAGTATTAAAAATTATTTTCATAATAAAAATATTGATATATTAATAAATAACGCAGGATATATAGAACCTTCTAATATAATTGAAGATAATGATGAATTTATTCAAACATTTCAAACAAATACTATAGGCGTTTTTCAATGTACAAAGGAAGTCTTAAAAAATAATCCACATGCTATAATTATAAATATTGGTTCCTCAGCTGGTAGTTCTATAAAAGGTGGATGGTCATCATATTGTTCATCAAAGGCCGCAATAATAATGGCTACATCATGTTGGGCACAAGAGGGTATTTCAACTATATGTATATCACCTGGACGATGTGCAACAAAAATGAGAAATAAATTATATCCAGATGAAGATCAAACAACTTTACTTTCATCTGATAATTTTGCCAGAATTATAAAGAAAGCTATTAATGGACACTATAAATTTACAGGTTTAAATATTGATGTCAATTTAAATAATATCGAGGAGTTACTTAATGAAAAATGAAATTAGAAAATCTTTTAAAATTTATACTGAAAAGGGATTTACATCACTTAATGATATACTTTTAGATTTTGTTAAAGGAAGAACGGGTGATGGCCTAATTCATATTTTTACACGACATACTACGTGTGGTATAAAGATTATAGAAAATGAAATATTATTATTAGCAGATATTGGAAATCATTTCGAAAGTATAGCGCCAAATAATCTCAAATATTTACATGATAATATAGGTATTAGAGATGTTCCAAGTACTGAAAGAATAAATGGTGTTTCACATATTAGACAGCTTCACATTACAACAAGTGAAATGATTCCTACTTCGGATGATAAATTATTATTAGGCGAATGGCAAACAGTTTTTTTAATAGAACTTGATCCATCACGTAATAGAGAAATAATTTTGACATATATTAAATGTGATTAAGTTTGCTAATTTTTAGTGTACATTAGCTCTCTTTCATGGTAAGATGATATTATGATAAGTTTAGGAAAGAGTGTAACATATGAGTAAAAAAATCCTCGAAGATCAAATTGTCCACGCCAATGATGCATACCGCGCTGGATTACCTATCCTCACCGATACCGCGTTTGATGACTTACTTGATTCATACCGGGCCGAATATGGTGACCAAGCTTACACATCATTACGAATCACGTTAAGTGATCCAACAGGTGAAGTCAAGCATCCAATCGTCATGGGTTCACTTGAGAAATTGAAAGCCGAAGAGCCTGAAGACGTAGAGAAATGGCTCACTAAGATAAACGAAACGAAGCAAGATGTCCTTGTCTCAGCCAAGATTGACGGCATGTCAGCACGCCTGAAATTTAATGATGAAGGCGTGTTAATTGAAGCGGCCACCCGCGGAGATGGCGAAACTGGCCAGAATATTTACGAGAAGGTCATAAAGAGTAATTGTATTCATATGACTCATGTTGCTGGTGCATGTGACGTCAGAGGTGAATTATTCATCAAAGAGTCACGTCTAGCTGAATTGAACAAGACGCTTGACATACCTTATAAAAATGCTCGTAATGCGATCGTAGGCATCATGAATCGTAAGGAGCTTGATGTTGAGTTGCTTCAATATGTTTCATTCATAGCGTATGAAATTATGGGTACTGATTGGTTTAAATACGATCAATATATTCAATTGGACATATGGGGCTTTGAGTTGCCATATTTCTATAAAATTTCCTCACATAAAGACTATATTCAAAAGCTTCTAGATCTATATGAAGAATTTAAGTCAAGTTGTGATTATCTGATTGATGGCTTGGTTTTATGTACAATTGACTATATTGATGAAGGTATTTATTTACCGAAGAAGATGAAAGCTTTTAAAGTGAATGACTTAGTTGCTAAGACTAAATTGCTTGATGTAGTTTTCGAGGGCCCATCAAAAAACGGCCGCTTTATTCCTGTGGGATTACTTGATCCAGTTGAATTAGGTGGAGCATCAATTGGCAGGGTGTCATGTTATAATTATCAGTGGATGATTGAGAGTGATTTACGTTATGGATCAAATGTAACAATTATAAAAAGTGGGGACATTATACCAAAGCTCGTTGAGGTAGAATTTGATGAAAATCTACCTGAAGTCGAAGCACCTGAATATTGTCCAAGTTGTAACACTGAACTTACACGAGATGGTGTCGATCTGAAATGTCCAAATCATCTCAAATGTCCAGCTCAAAATATTCATAAGGTCACTCAGTTCATTAAACGACTTGATGTTGACAATGTTTCACAAAAATCTTTAGAACTTTTTGCAATTTACACATATGAAGATCTAATTAGCTGGAAACCTAATAAGTCAAAAAGTCAACAAGCTTTCTATAATGAGATGATGACTAAAGTTTTCACTACACCTGAAATTGATATTCTTGGTTCACTTGATTTTGACTCAATTGGCCGGAAGACATTTGATAAGATTGTTGATCATTACGGTTATGAGAATATCAAATCTGAATACTTTTGGAGAATATATCTGAATAAAGATCTTCCAGGTGGTGTCGGTGACATAACGCTCCAGAAGTTCCTACGTGACATCGAGAGGAACGTCAAAGTTATGGAGATGGTTATAACAGATGAACGCTGGAGACCTCTTGAGAGCTCTCCAGACATCTCTAGTGATGTTTCTAGCGGATATCTTAATGATCAATCGTTCTGTTTTACTGGGGCGCTCTCAGAGATGTCACGTAAAGACGCTCAAGCCAAAGTTAAGCAACTCGGAGGTGACGTGAAATCAAGCGTGACGAAAGGATTGACGTATCTTGTGACGAATGATACTAACACTGGAACGTCAAAGAATCGAAAAGCTAGAGAGCTTAGTGTTAAGCTTATCAATGAAGAAGAGTTCACTAAGATGATAAGTGGTGACAATGAGACAACAATTGATGAGGTATTTGGATTATGATAGATTTTGCAAGAGATAATAAACGTATTAGTAAATTACGTGAGATAATGAAGACTCTCATTGAAAAGCCCTATGACAAAAAGAAGTGGTTTGAAGCTTTGGATAAATGCTGTGAGAAGCTTTTCAAAAATGATTGCTCATATGAGATAAATATATCTGATAAAGAATTATTGATCATTTTACGTAGAGGCGTATTCCGTTATCAAATGAAAGAGACATTTGAAGTCGAAGAAGTTATAGAGGAAGAAGTATCATGTTAAAAAAAGATCAGCTACGTATCAATTGCACAATGACGAATATCCGTAAATATAAACGGA
>Ga0307992_1000949_pt1 | contig 17569 bp, 22 predicted proteins | sample EllFjometagen133_FD_203162 | JGI IMG/M metagenome (GOLD analysis project Ga0307992, IMG submission 203162) | Marine microbial communities from Ellis Fjord, Antarctic Ocean - #133 | ecosystem: Environmental > Aquatic > Marine > Unclassified | place: Southern Ocean | collected 2014-10-08
TTTGTCTCCTTCAACAAAGTAAGAAAAGTTTGTTCCTCCCTTCCCTCATGTTGTTTAGCTAACATACCAATCAAATTAGCAACATCCTTCTTTTTAGTCTCCATACAGATAGCAGGCGTACTTCCCGTTGTAAATCTACTTTGCAAAAATGTAACGGTCCACCTCCCAATCATACTTTCAAATACCCGAATCTTCTTTCCTTTGAAAAGTTGATGGAACTCCCTTCGAAGAGCATTCCTAAACTTTGGAGGGTTTGAAATAACAAATTCATTATATCCTCCCCGTAAATTTATGCTCTTGTCCTGTCGGATATCTCTACCAAAAAGAGAAGTAAACTCCTCCCAATCTTTTATAGGAACATTGACCTGCAATCGATCGCCGATTGTGACTGAATGTGATTCCTCACCTTCAAGGATCTCAATATCCCAATCCAACTTCTCCTGGGCAAGTTTCTTCAATGCAGATTGCACTATTCCCATTTGTGCGGGAATAAATGAAACAGCATCCATCGTTGTTGCTTCATTAATGCTTTCCAAGTGTGTTGCTAAATCATACACAGTAGTCACCTTGTTAAATTATTCTTCTTCTGGCACTGGCTCCTCTGCCGGCGTTTCCAGGGCTTGCTTCGCAGCAGATTTCTCCGCCCTACGAGCAGCAGCACGAGCTGTTCTAGCAGCAGCCTGCTGGTCCTTTTTCAAAGACATTGCTTTTCGAGTTTCCATTTCCGCCGCATCAATAATATCCATATGATATTGCTTAATCCACTTAGCTATTTTATCAGCATGAAAAGGCAACACTTTCATAACAGCTTGAAGATGCTTACAATAAGCACCATATTTTTTCGGGTTCTTCTCACGAGGTGGTCTGGTCTCAGGCTCACCATACTTAGCATCATACTTTGGAAGACTAATAATGTAGTCTCCACCATAATAAAGTTGTGCTGGGCAATTATGAACAAAAACACCCGCAGCCAACGCAAAATTATGGTGTTTCTCAACATAAATATCATACACAGGCTCATCCACTTCCTGTGTTTCAACAACAATAGACACAACCTTATGATTATGAACATGCTTAGAAAATTGAGCTTTATTTGCAGAGGAACCCTTTAATTTCTTTGACTGCAAAGCTCTTCTTTCCTCTATCCAAAACTGTCGCATTCTTTCAGCTTGTTGGTTTTTATGCTCCGGAGTCCAATACTTTTTCAATCGTTCACTAGCTTTTTTTCTACTTTCTTCTGAAAATCCAGCACTGATCTTTTTCCCAACAGCTTTCCGTTCCTCCGCAGATCTAGCCGCCCACTGTTCAGTAGCTAATTTAGAAAACAACGCTTTTCCTTCTGCAGATTGCATAAAAGCCACTCCTAGCTTTCTACCTTCTGCATACACATCAGGATATTTTTCAAAACAAATCTTTCCTGCGTTTCTATTTTTTTCAGTGTGTTCTTTTCTAAAATCAGGATCTTCCCAACACCTCTTAATAGCAGCTATGAGAGAAGTTTTATCAAAATCACTATGGCGATGCCAATGTTCCACATTTCCCAACCACTCTAAATTTTCCGGTGTATTATTTTTAGTATTTCCATCCTTATGGTGTACAACCAAAAACCAGTCATCTGTATCCTCAATTTCTACTGCTTTTTGTTGTCTTTCAGCAGAAAGAAGTGTTTCAGAAACAATCCTATGAACTGTTTTCCAAATTGGCCTTCCCATACTGTCCAACTTTGAATTCAATTTAACTTTTTCATACGATTGTGAAAACTTTGAATTCAGTTTTGTTTCCTTTTGGTAAAGCGGAAGCAAACTATCCCGTGCTTTTAACTGATCTGCTCGCACATAGCTTCCGTCTCGCATCCTAAACAAGTGGTCTGCAGTACATCTAATAGTTTTTCCATTGTCCAAAGTAACACAATACAATGTGTTAGTCTTTTTTGTTTCTCCTAAATTCCATGCTTTCCCAGGAACAAGATCCCCATTTTCATCAGAAGAGTAAACCCAGAAAAATTCCTGGTTTCCATATTCTTCCAAAACTTCAGTAAGCGGCAATACTCGTCCATCCAACAAGGGTATCATAGTATCCCCTGTTAAACATGAACATGAAATCTTCACCTGAACCTTTTTCATGAATGCTCTTCCAAGCTTGCTCAAGTTTATTTTAGTTTTTGTCTTGTTCCACAATCTAACATTACCAACAAGCTCCGCAAGAACTTCTTCCACATTCAAAAACTGAAGCATATCATCATACCATAATGACATCTCTGTCCCGCTATGCACTTTAAAATTCCATGTATCATCATCCCAAGAATCCAAACGAACACCGCCACGGAGCCCAACATTTTTCACCCTATCTTGGAACGTCGGAAACAATCGAACAATTGACTTCTGCTTCCTCGCAAGATTGCCTAATGTCGCTTCAAGCAATGTGGTTAAATCATACACAATACACACCCCAATGTTACATTTGAATTCCAATATTTTTCATCAACACTTCCATGGTAACACTCTGATCAGCAGCATTATAACACTGTTTGTTACCATTTAGAGATACCGCCACAGCCCACTTAGTGTTATTCTTCTTATCCATAATATAATACATTTTAATACCCTGGGCCCAATAAGAATCCCAATGAGTCGATGTACGTTCTGCTGTGCACCATTTTGTATTAGCACCATACAGCTTACTCTGCTCATGATTCTGAGGAACAATCACTGTAATGTTTTTATTCTGATACACCACATTCTTATCTTTCTTCACCTCAGCTTCTTTTTCTTTCCGTTTCTGCGTCTTCGAACCACCCTTCTCCTTTGTAGCAGTTACAATAGTCTGAAGTTCTTCAAATGTCTTATAAGAATTAATATCCTTATGCTCAATCTGATTTCGAGTTACAAATCTATCAAAATCAAGAATAATTGGAATAATCATTTCTGAACCTTGACCGGTCTGATCTTCCACCCACACCTTACACATCCATTCAAGATACTTTTTAGTAGAAGTAGGATCACCATTCTGTAACTCCTCAAAAGACTCAGCATCAACCAAATCAGTATCCAAATACTTCTTCCTTGCAGTGGCTAAACTTTCTTCTAATTCCAACATGCTCTCTAACAAATCCATAACCACCCCTATAATTCTTCTTCATCTTCTAATTTGTATTCTGCCCATTCAGAATCAGCCTCAGCTACAATATCCGCCATGATCTGTTTTCCCTTTAGACCTTTAGCAAGTACATCTCGCATCTCTTTAGGATCAAGCTGCAAGAATTTCTTATGAACCAACGGCATCAATTCATCCTTACCCCGAGGAATATAAGAAGATAACTCCTTAAACACTTCTGAACCAACCATAGTATCATGTGTTTCACCAGCCACAGTTTCTTTTCCCATTACTTCTCGAGCATCCGGCTCAATTGAAACCCACTCGTAAATTCCTTTAACAAGCTCATGTACTAAAAAGGGGAATGTTAACGCCCTAACCTTGATAATATAATCCTCACCATCTGGAACAACTTCAGCTGAACCAGCTTCTGCCGCTCCTTGAGCTGATTGTTCAATACCATCTGGAGTAACCCAATAACCCAACTGTGCCGCTACTGCCAAAATACCATACATATTTGGCAAATTAGGATCAATCTCCCTAAGTCTATCCGAAACCATGTTAAACAAATAGGTTTTAAGCATACCACTACCCTGAATGAGCATGTTTGCCATCCTACGTCTCAAAGCAACAGCATTTTTAATCTCCGCAAATTCCGCAGCTAACTCCAAATTTGCCTCTTCATCACCTGTAAGATCATCCGATTCCGGCTCAGGCTCGGACCAATTCAGCTCAGGTTGAGCCAATTGGACATCAAACTGAACATCCCCACGCTCATATGCATCCTTTACCGCCTCAAACTCTTTAAGCTCAAGAACCAATTCTACAGCCAACACTTCTAATGTCTCCTTATTACCAGCCTCAATCTGCATCGCCTGTACCAAAGACTGCTGAAGTAAACCAATCACAGCAGGAATAGTAGTCTGCTCAGGAGTCAACCCTGTATAAGTCCCTATTCTCGTAAGCATCTCTTGATATGCTTGACTAGAAATCATTTCCAAATAAGATTGCTCCGTATCCGACAACTGAGGAAGCAACTCTCTTAACTGCTCATCACTTTGTGTAATCCAATTTTCTTTGTCAGGATGGACAAACGATGGAAAAGCTCCAGGATCAAATGCTTCATTAGCATCTGGGACCCTTTCCTCCTCTCGCTTTGCCAAAAAAGCCTCAACCTCTGCAGATCTCGCTTTTGGTTTTGGTTTCACACCAGGTACCGGCTTCAAAGGATTTACTTTTGCCGGTTTTGGAACACGTTGTGGCGGTGCTTCAACTGGCCTCTTCGTCGGGGCTGGAAGTGTTTGCGTATCTTCCTTAATCTGTTCCAACAATTCATCAAACATACTATTGCCTCTTTATAAATGCAACCCAACGGCTATTCCGTTCCAATTCAGTTTGAAGAAATTGTACTTCCTCCTTACCTTCACGAACAAGTTCATTCCCATCATTGGCCAACCCAATAATACTGGACTTTCTCAACGTATTCCCTTCAATTTGCTTTACCAAAGATTTAATATATGGAAGCAACCAATCCAAAATAAAAGTATCCTCCAAATCCTCATCTGGAAGAATCTGCCGTGTCCCCGAAATATACAACTGTGTGGTCCCTCCAGGCACATTCGTACAGTAAAGGTACCCTCCCTCCGTCATACTGCCAGAGCGAACAAATGTATGGCGAAAATCAGTACCTACGTACTTACGATAGGATCTGAAAGCCTCAGACATCATAATCAAATCAGTTGTCACACTATCAAGTACATTCACAGACGTCATTGTCCACAGAGGATGATCATTCCACAACCAAGTTGTCTTCTTATTAGGAAATACTTCAGCAACCATCTTTACTGCCGCAGGAATTTGAGCCCTCACCTGACCTTGAACGTAATCCACCATAGCACTTACCTTATAAGCACTATGATGATTCCAATATCTGATGGCATTCTCAACTTGCTGCCCAATAGTAGTTTCAGATGTAGCAAGCGTCAATGGAGCAAATTCATTTGCAATCCATGTCAAATACATCGTCAAATCCCTGGTGGGGGTCAAATCACTCATCTTTTATTCCTCTATTCTCACACGTTTGTGAAAATCAATAACATCTTGGATACCGCATTCAAGATCACATTCTGGAAGATAGACATGAGTGTGTACTTCAGGCACAACCATATCTTCTACAGGAACCTTTGGTGGATGAAGTACAAGTACTGGTTTCTCTACTTGTACTGATTCTTCAACTTCAACGAACTTTTTCAACACTAACAATTGCTGAAACTCCTGTTCATTACCAAACTCCACAATTTCTACTTGATCCACTGTTAAAAAATATTCCCGTTTTAATGTGGTTCTCAATGTGAAATCTTTTAATGCTAAGATTTTTTTATATACCATAGAATTTACCTTAAAACAATAAAGAGTCCCCCGTAGGGGGGACTCTTCGTTTTTCCTACTTTACTTCAATCAAAAACCCTGGATTATACACCAAGATTGGTGATTGTACCCTCATTAAACATACCAGCATTGATAACCTTAAAACCAGCTGCCGAAAGAAAACCCTTCTGTGCCATCAAATCACTAGTAATCAATGTGGGAGTTGCAAACAAAGGAATATATGGTGCATACACAAACCCCGCCATCAAATACTGATCACCACGATAACCCATGGTATACTTGTTGGTACTCTTAAAAGGATTCTGAATGATAGTTCTTCCATTCAACTCACCAATTTTGATTGGTCCAGTCGGTACAGTTTTACCAGCACCAAGAGCTTTAAAATCAGGAAGCTGCTTAATAACACGAGCCACATTATTACCACAATGGATAAACGTACCAACAGCTCTCTTTGTCTTCTCAAAGATATTGTTAGAAGCTTCTTCAAAGCGGTCCATAATTTCATGTTTCTTCCAAAGCCATTCCTGACCAGATTGAACTTGACCATCCCAATCTGTAGGAGCATCAGCTGCATCATCACTGACAGCAGCAGCATCTACAAGACCCAAACCATACTGATCAATGGTAAATTTAATCTCACCACCCAAGTACTTTGTGATCTCACTCTCCAAATTAATACCATGAGCCTTTTGAAGATCAAGACTTGCACCCAAAGAATAGATAGAACGCAAGGGGAAATCAATCGCAGTCACAGTTTCCTGTGTCACAGAAATATCTACCTGAGGAACACCATCACGTTCGCCATTGGCATCAGTGGGCAAATCATACTGATAAAAATACGTCATATACGTATTAACACTACCAAGACCACCAATAGTGATGTCATAAACACCAGCCGCAGTAATTGTACCGGTAACACCAGTGCCTGTAATCACACCAGTTGAAGAACAAGTAGCAACCACAGTACCTGCCAAATTAACAAGTGTCAACTGATCCAATTGGATCAAACCGGGATTGTAAGCAACTGTACCAGTAACGTTACCATCACCGGCCGCCATCAACTCACGATCAACCATAGCCATACCATATCGACGTCCGCTCTCAGAAGTCACATGACCAGTCTTAGAACTGATCATTGTATCATCAGCATCTACAAGACCCTTCGCAGAAGCATGCTTAACATCCAGGTAGAATACTCCACCAATACGACGATCCAATGCCTGAACAACAGCAATATCATTCAACACCAAAGAAGGCAATAAAGCCGCAATAACTGGAAGTTGCACACCTAAAAATGCAATATTGTCTTCTGTAGTAGCTTCAAACAATCGAGCACGACTACGGAGACCACTATCTAAAACAGCATTCTCGAGGCACTGAGCCACATTACGTTTTTCATGGACATTCATTTCTCTATCAGCAGTCTTCTGCAAATATTTATCTACAGCACCGATAAAAGGTTTCCAAGCTGAGACCAGCTTGTCTTGTTGCTCGTACACAGTCTTAACCCGTGCTTCGAGAATTTCTTTCGTTAACATACCTTCACTCCTTAAGTTTCATTTACATTTTACATGCCTTCAAAGGCAAGTCCTACACGCGATTCCACAATCTCATCCTTTTCTTTGGATTTAGACTTCCTCACGGACTCTTTAATGACGATGTCTTCGGGAACTTTGGAGTGTAGTGCACTCTCGCGTAATGCGTTGACAATCTTCTCAAATACGTCATTTACTTGAGCTACACTTTTGCAATCTTCAAGTAGTGCTTGATGTGCTTCATGTAGCGTAATTCCAAATTCAGTAACTTTCATCTTGGCATACTGCTTAACAAATGATCTCACAGCAGCTTCTGTAACCCGAACCTTCTCAGATATTAAAGCCTTTTCATGGGTAGAACCCAATGTAATAAGCTCTGTAGCGTGAATTTCATCAACAGTCTTTGCAGCCTCTTTAAGGAAAACAACTTCTGCCTTAAGAGTATGCATTTTAGACTCTGAAAGCTTTTCACTTTTTTCTAATTTTCTAATCTGTTTAAGATCATCCAAAGATGACTTTTCAATAAGAACCACCTTTGGTTTTTCCAAAGATTCCTTAACAGAACCAATCAAAATACTTCGTTCCAATGACAACTGAGTATTAGCTTTCTCTTTAACTTCCAATAACTCAATAGCCAAATCTCTTTCAGCTCTAATACAACCTTCAGCAACACGAAGATCAATCATTATATCGTAAAGCCCGGCAATAGAATTGGACTCATCAACAATACCTCTAAGTGCAAGCAATGCATTTCTATCTGCTTGCTCTTTATACCGCTCAGGATGTTCAGCATAATCTTGCAAAGCATTACGAAGATGCACTTTAATAATCGGCCGAATATCTGACTTAGGATCCTGTTTTTGAATCTCCGCAAACATTTCATCCGTCCCAAACAAACTAGACAACACATTCATTGCGTTATGAGCCAAAATGGGCTCTTCCATTATAGCAGACAACTTCGAAGCTTGCTGAGGAGCTACAGGCATGGCCCAAACACCCTCTTTTACCATTTGTAAAACTTGATGAGCATCACATGATTCACCCTCACACGCCAACGTCTCCAGGATTGCTACAGCAAACTGTCGCTCACCCACATTAGTTGCCCCACCATGACAAACTGCCTCAGCTTGGCGAACAACATTACGCTTAACACTAACTGGAGCCATATCAAACGTAGAAGGATCAGCAGTAAAATCTGTAGTAATATAATTGTAAGACTCAGGAATAACTCGAGAATATTTTCCAAACTTCTCATCCTCGCACTCTTCCAATTCACCTTCGGCTCTTGTGCTCACACCAACATTACAACCAGCACGGAGCAAAGCATCAACAATCCTACCAGCAGGCGTATCAACAACATCCATAACCTGAAACAATTGCTTAGCCCCCTCATCAACCCGTGTTTGGAAAATGACATGACTCGTACATTCCAGATTAGACTGAGAACCATCAGGATGTTCAGCATGTCCAAAAAGACATCGCTGATCCATCTTTCGCTGAAAATCCTCATTCGCCATTACATGGTCCCAGACTTCCCGCTCATAAATTCTCTTGTTTGCGTTTAAAACACCCACATTACAAATAGGATATTCCACACGACAGAGAACAGCCTCAGGAAGATTCTCAGACTTAGTCTCAAGTAATCTTCCTTTCAAAACAATATTTTCAGTCAGTTTCATCTCGTGGTGACTCCTATTTACCTTCCATCTGTTTCAACTTAGTGTAATACTCAGGATCTTCTGTCAAATGATCCAAAGCAATTTCCTCAGCTGCCTTCTTATCCGCTGTATGTTCCATCTCAACAGCAAGACCCATTCGCAATTGCTCAGGATTTACATCAGCAATTATAGTACCCGCCTTATCAGCCAACCCACCAGGCATTTGATCCCGAACAACCAAAGCTGCTTCCAATTCCGCAACAATCTCATCATGATCCGGAGTCATCTTATGATCACTCGACGTCATTATACGAAGAACCTTCTCTAAATACTCTCTAGGAAGTGTTGCATAATCCATTTCCACATCCTCTTCCAAATCTGATTTACTTCGTATATCACCAGGTTTTTCTTTTTGAAGCTGCTTAACAAGATCAGGTTTAGTAAGAGCTTGTTTCGCCCTCCGCTTCACTTTACTCAAAAACCCCCCAGACTCAGGATCTACCAATTGATTATCTAAACCCTTCTGCTGTTCAGGAGAAATATAACGCTCACCCACACCCGATTTCTTCTTAGCAACTTTCTTCTTGGCAACTTTCTTCTTAGCAACCTTTTTCTTAGCAACCTTTTTCTTAGCAACCTTTTTCTTAGCAACCTTTTTCTTAGCAACCTTTTTCTTAGCAACCTTTTTCTTAGCAACTTTCTTCTTGACAACCGGACAAGTCTCTCCAGCTTTCTCCCTCCATCCTGCAGCAGTACTACCATAAGGACCAGTACCATCACGAACAGCTGGAACTTTCCCCTCACCCACAATATCTTCCAAACCCGCTTTCTTTACAATATCAGCAGTCTGTTTAACCACAGCTTTCTTCTTAGAATCCTCAGGACTCACCTCATCCTGATCATCCTTCTTCCAAACATCCCATTTAAGATCCTCAGCACCCTCTTCCATAGATCCTGGATCATCAATTGGATTTACCGACATTGGTCTACCAGGATGAAGAGGAATAGCAAGCTTCAAAGCTTCCCGACGATTCCGAGCACCACGAATAACTTCTTTATGACCATCAATATATGTAACTTCAAATGTTCCTGACCCACCAAGCTCCACATTATAACGACCACCACCAGTACCCACATCATATTCTAACAAAACATGAAATTTTCCTTCATCCAAAGTATGAACAATTGACAATGCAAGATCACGCATCCCATGTTTCTTTTTGTAAAGCTCCATGAGCTCATCAGAAAATTCAAAGAAATTTTCATTAATAGATAACCCACCCTTCACTTCTTTAATCTGAAAATCCTTACCTTTAAACTGAATAGTAAAACCTTCAAGGGGTGGTGCCCCCTTAGTCTTCTCCAAATCACCATCCCCTGTAAACGGATCTTGTGAATTCGGATCATCAAGCGGAATATCCAAATCCTCTTCTTCTTGTTCAAACTCCTGTTCCATCTTCGGAAGCAAATACTTCAAAAACACATCACGAGCAATGTCTTCAATCTCAAGCTCCTGATAAACAATCTTAAGAAAATCAGCAGGATCTTCCGTGATCTCAATCCCTTTCTCCTTTGCAGAAAACTGAACGGCCCCTTCTTGATCCACTACCTGCATATCTGTAACAGTGTCCTCATCACCCATTTCAGTAACAAAATAATAATGAGTGTCTTCCAACTTCCCCAGATACTCCTTTTCAGTGTCACCAACCTTAGGTTCATCCACAACAGGCGCATCCTCCTCTTCAGCATCCATACCAGGATCATCAGATGGTGCTGTAAAATCATCCGGAGCCTCCTCATCAAAAACATCAACTTTTTCATCCCCAAGATTAGGAGCACGACCCCCACTACCAAGCTTCCTAGGCTTATCCATAGGAGCCTCATCTAACTTCTTAATGACAGTTTCTTCACTATCCTTAGAAGTATCAGGAACAATACCTTCCGCCATATTTTTTGAAGTTGCTTTGACCCAGGCATTCATTGTGCCCTTACTGTCATGTAACATCTCCCCCATTAAATCTCTCATGTACTCAACTCCTAATTATATGACTCCTGGAATATGTATGCCTCTGTACTTCACTTTTCCATCTTTAATTAAAATTGTACAAAGCAAAACAAGTTTATCATTTTGTGACAAAAGTACCAAATACTTTCCAAACATATTAAATTCATATTCAAACTGGTAAACACCTGGCCGCAAAGGCTCAAGCAGTGTTTCCAACAACAACTCATTTGAAACTTCATAAAATAACTCGACAGACACATCAAGATCCTCTTGAAAGTCTGATGAACTGTAATAAAATGTATTTCTTCCAATATGTCCTTGAATTTGCATCTAAAAATCACTATTAACCAAACTGAGCAATACCAGAATCTTTAGCTAACAAAGTATCTAACTTTGTATTTGCTGTGGTGACATCAGTTTGAACATCAGAAACCGCTGAATTTATTGATATAAGAGCTGCATCAGTTCCACTTACAATTACATCAATTGCAGAAATAGCAGTATCCACATCATCTAATCGACCAGGAAGTGCATTTATTACAAGTTCTATAGTATCAATATCCATTTGTAGATCATCAATCTTACCATCAATAACGTCTACCTTACCATCAATAGCGTCTACCTGAATAGCAATAGATTGAATACCCTTCAAACCAATAGAATATGATTTTACTGTATCACCTCCATGTGCATCAGTATGGTGTAACGACCAAATACCTTCTGTAGTTGGCGTAAAACTACCAGTAAACATTCGAGACAGTCCAATACGTGTAAGTCCAACCCCCACCGTATGTGTTGCCACAATAACATCTCCAACATCCAACACATCAACCGAAGGATTAGCAGTAGCTGCATCACCATAACATCGTATAATGTACCGAATAGGATCATTAATTTCGTAAAGTGCACCTTTCATAAGATGTCTCCTTGATTAAATTCCAAATATACTTCCATGATTCAATGTGTATGTAGTCTGTACATCATCAGTGACAGCAGCAGGTACTCCTGCCTGCAAACATATCACAACATCATAAATCTTGCCTTTGGGCAAATTAGTAGGCACAACAATGGGAAATTTTCCCGATGTCCCAACCTCCCCCAACAACACAGCACTATTTATCCGAGAAGGGTCTGCCACCAATGCATCTGCAACCCAATCAAAACTCTCCCCAGTATGCTTCACTACAAACAAAGCATAATACGTACTTCCTGTATGACCTTGACTATCATACATCATTCTATTAATCTGACTCATCCTACAATCTCCCCACTATGACAATATGCTCATTATAAGAGCAGTAGCACCAATTTGTCCCAAAGCCACAACCACACACCCACCAATCACCGCCCATTTAGACGCAATTATTGCTTTCCCATGTGGACAACTACTTGTATGCCAAATAAGTACTTTTTGAATTACCCTTTCAGAAACCTCTGAAGAAATCCTCTCAGAAACTGCTTTGATATACTCCCTGTCAGCTAATGTCAATGCCATTATAAACTACTCCTTCGGCTCACTGTCAATATGATTTCGTAGGACTTGCATTTCCCGACGACATGCTTCAACATCCATTTTGTTATACCTACACACTGTTCGCATCCAATCAAGAATTTCAAACAAAGAAATCGATGTTTTCTCAAAATCAGCAAGTTCACAAGAACTAGAATCCAAAATCTTACCAATTTTCGCCAACTCTTTAAATAATCTATTCATATCCTTAGATGATAAAATCGTATCATTCATGAGAATCCTTCTGAATTACCACCACAACACCTTGAGAGTTGTATCCATTCTCTAATAAAGCCATCCATAACTGTCTCTCAAGGTGTAAATAATCTTATTATTCCTCAATCCTTCTATAACCCAATCGCCATAAAAATCGTGCTACCTCACGCCCGATACGAGTCACTTTTTCTTCAGACTTTGACCAATCCTCTGCATGAAGAGATTCATGTATCAATGCCTCTAATTCCGACCGTGTTTTTGAATCAGCTAATATTAGAATGGATGGTTTACCACCACACGGACAATCACATGTACCATTAATTCTTGGTGACATATCGATATCGTACACAACCCCATTAAACGTCGCCGTCTTAACCACCCTATCATTCTTCATGTAACTCTCCATATGTCAAAACATTCAGTTGTTCAACAATAACTGGAACCAGCATTTCAAACTGTGAATTACCACGTTCACACTCAATTGCACAATGTGTCAACAAACTGGACGTAATCTTTAACCTTGAAGCCCTACTTGTCACTTTGCCTTCCTTGAATTGCTTAAGCGATTGATGAAGACGTTTACCTTTCAGCTTATCCTCCAACTCCACCAACAATGATTTTACTGTAGGTAGCTGATCCAAAAGTATAGAACACTCTGTAATCTTTCCTAACCAAAACGCAGAACTAGCCTCAACAATTATCATAGAATACTTATCAGACCATTTTGCTGTCTCTGCTTCTGCAAGTCTTTTCAAAACGCTATTATATTCATTTAAACTCATCAACAGCCTCCTGAATCAACCTATCAATTATTTTCCTAACATCTATAATGGGAGTACATCCTCCAAACCCTTGATTAAAATGAATTCCCATTCTTGTTGTTCTTCCAATAGAATAACACACTACACCTATCACATTCCCCTGCAAATCAACCACAGGACCACCGGACATACCTCCATGCAAAACCACTTCCATTTGATACATAGGTAAATTATAAACAATCCGCCGCTCCAAAATCATTCCAGAAGAAATCGCCAATCCTCCACCAAGCAACCCGGAATACCCAGAGGCCAAACAGTATGTTCCTAACACTACATTATATCCTGCTAATGGAAGTGAAATACAATCAAAATCCAAAAGTAAGTTAGGATCTACACAAATAATTCCCACATCAAAACCTTCAAAATCATTAACTAATGCAAGAATTGGAATATTTACATCCTGATAAGCTACTATATTGGGACCTCCCGCCACCACATGTCCTGCTGAAAGAAGAATTCCTCTCTCTTTATCAATTAATACAGCAGACCCATATAATTTTTCCCCATTAGGATGACAAACTCTGAATGTAGCTTTAACACATCTTTGTGCAACATTCTGCAATATAGAAAAATGATCCACACCAGACAATTTTAATTGATTATTAGACGAAACATTCAACATTTTCTTATGTGAAGGCACCTGAACACACCCCTCTAACAACATAAAAAACGCCCCTAGCCACAAACAAATTATTAAAAACTTTTTCATTTTTCTCTCAAATTATTTTAAACCCAAGGAAATTAATTGAATTCTCCCCAATAACTACACTGTTTTTGCCTCCGTGCCTTTCGTCTATCCTTACATTTAGGAAGACGTTTGGCTCCATTGAACCTTGCTCCTTCCTCTCTTGTTCGTGGATGCTGATCCCTCGTTCCCACATAATCTAATTCAGCCATCCACACTTCACCACAAACACTGGCATCATCGTACGGATCAGGCGATATCGCTCCAGAACGACATTCATGAAACTTCATATCCATTCGTTGTTTTCCTGCACGCCGCCTGTGTTGTTTATGATATGGATTATATCGAATTGACCTACTCATAACCCCATCTCCAGCTCAAAAAGAAAAATAGATGGTCACTATATTATAAATCATAATCTCCGGTTGATTAACCAAGCAAATCTGCTATGATCTGTTCATCTATACAAGTTTCATTTATCCGATTTCGTTCTTCTGGAGTCAAAATATTTTGTTTCTCCGCAGCCTTACTATTTTCAATCACTACTTTAAGCATTTGACCCACTGTAGGTGTATCACCCTTAGCCTCATACAAAGTATCATCTGTTACTAAAGATTTTATTGGAGTATCATCTGAATCAGTATCCTCATAATCATCTTCACATTCCTGAAGCTTCTTAGGAACCACTGAAGACGAACCCTCTAATTTAATACCACCCTCAGCTAATCCAAACATATCCATAACACCATTCCGTATATCCTGTTTCTCATCCATTTTTCTTACTCCAAAAAATAAGTATGCTATCCACCACCATCAGCTCATTCAGCTCATTTAGGAGAACAGCACACAATAACCCTACTTTTGTTTATAATTCTTCAATGCTGTGATAATCAAACAAATACCCATCATCGTCATCCCGGGCAAACCTTTGTAGATCATCAGCCCTGTGAACACACCTGTACCTAAAGCATACACCAGCCACCAATTCTTATGCTTCTCAACATTCCAAAGACACACAATAGTTGAACCCGCTGCATAAACATCAGCAATCAATTCCCAGTTCATTCCATTCTCCAAAAGTAATACACCACCTTCGTCACCCACAACAATAACTAGTTAAATTAGCTATAGGGACCCCTCAGCCTTTTACCAACTGATAAGCCTACTGCCCGTTTGGATGCATTACAATTCATTCTCTACATCATCTATACCTTTGTCTTGATTCCTCGACTCAAGCATAAGAAATTCTTCTGATTTATGTTTAAGCGCCGACCACACGCCCTTTTCATTACAATACCAAACCACAACCCCTTCAAGGAGTGTACCCTCATCCCAATAAGACTGGCCCTTCGCTAAACCCAAAACCAAATCCTTCACATCTTTCAAAGCAAAAGGACTCATAGCTTGCAGAACAAACCTCTCAATCACAATAGGAGGAAGTAACCCCAACTCCTCTGCTCGACGATACACAGCCTTCCTATTTAAATCAACCACCATACCATCTAATGTTGTAACAGTAACTCGATACAACATCACAACAGGCTTCTCAAACCCATAAGAAAAGCCCTTTTGAATATCTTTTCCATTCATATCTTGTCCAAAGATCTCAAAATAAATCTGCTCACCTTTTCGCAAAAGAGGAGCAACCTTTTCTTCAATTGCCTTCCTAGTCTGTGAAATATGATAGTCAGCAAAATCCACATTGCGGGTTCCATTCAGAATACGCCACTCTTGGGAGGGTTTCCAAATTTGCCACCATCTACAACCAGTGTCACAAAGCATGTAACCAATACGACCGGACGTCCCATGAACTTTTTCCTCAACCCAAACCTCACCCTCAGTAAGTAATTCAAGATTCCTCATAAGCTGCTTTGTATCCCAATGCTTATGAAACATTCTAGATATCAACGACCTTGACAGACGTGCCAATCCCTTTTCTTGTGTAACCTTCGGGATGTACTTCTGACAAATACTCACATCATCAATAACTTGAAATTCTAAACCCAACTTAAAATCAAGATCCGACCAAAGTGTTTCACCCAACTCAGGAATAGCAAACAAAGTTTTAATAGCTACTACAAACCCATTTGAAATTTCACCACGAAACTTCTGAGCTTTGACTCGTCCATTATTTCCAAAGTACCCCTTCGTAGTGAGATCTGCATTCATACTACACTGACTATAAAGATTGTTAGCACTAAGAAATTTTTTCGACAGACACAAATTGCTATCAAAATAAACCACAATATCCCCTGTTTCAGACTCTAATCCTACAACCACTGTCGCTCCAAGAACAGTAGCAAGTTGGAGTCTATCAGCATTTGGATGCGGACGAACATTTTCAAGCTCAACCACCACAGCATTATTTGTATTATTCTTTATAAATAACATTTTAATCCCAAAGTTTCCTAATACGTCTTGACAACAATTTAAACAACAAATCCTTGTCTTGTTTCTCCAAATATTCTTCATGCTTATGCGGAAAACTAAATGGACCCATCCTTGGAAATTTAGAAAGTAAACCCCACTGAAAAGTAGAAATTCCGACATAATCAGCTTTCAAGATCCTACGTATAATCAAGATCATTGTATGAATGTCTTTGTTTATGGCAGTATCACCAACTGCCGGCCAGTAGCGTCCAGTCTTTCGATACTCTTCAATCCGCTCCAACTTCTTCAACAGTATGTGATAGATAAAACATTCATCCCAATGCCTATCCTTCCAGATGACTTTTCTCCAGATCCATAAATTCTTAATCCCAACCCGCATCTGATAATAGAAATTTATTACATGCTTCCATTTATCCACGAAGAACTCAGCAAAAACATCCACATAATCCTCTGGCTCCGCTTTCCAACGAGCAAACATGGAATCCATACACTCCCCGGAAGGAATTGTACACAACGTGAATTCAGACTCAGACTCCTTAGGATGCCACAACGCCCACAACAACCACCCAAAATGAATTCCACTTCGAAAAAAACATACCAATACAGCAAACCAAGTACTCAAGAATACAATCACAACAAGAAATATTAATTTAGTAGCTTGTACAGGTATCATTATATTTAAAAGTACAATTCCTACAATCGAAAAAATAATACAACCCACCAAATAAATCAATACCTTCCATCCATGATTTTTATTCATACAAGCAATCATCTTTTCACCTTTGAAATTCTATCAATCTGATACTGAAAAGCTTGTGCCTTCCCAATCAAAATCAAATATGCATGATTAACACGCGTTACCAATGCCCAAAGATTAGAAAACTCCATGGGCTTTGCAACATACCATCGTCCATCATGCTCCGATTGTGTCTGATTCATCTCTTCTAAAGCAACCAGTTGATCAATCAGAAGGGGCTTACGAAATTTCAATTTATACCCCCACTTCCAACATACAAAATAAAAGATCACTGCAATCAATACATTCAAACCTGTCAAAGTCAATATCATTTTTAAAACCATCTTTATCTCCTAGTCCCCATTGCAATCATGAGCATCCTTATCCTTTCCTAATCCAACTAGGTATTCCTCCCAATCAGCAGCTGTCAAAATTTCCTCTTCCAAATGTGGCCACTTTGCAATTGCCTGTCGATAAGCTTCTCGATATACTCTTGTATGATACTTCTCAATAAATAACCAATTCAAAAAT
>Ga0307992_1000950_pt1 | contig 17539 bp, 32 predicted proteins | sample EllFjometagen133_FD_203162 | JGI IMG/M metagenome (GOLD analysis project Ga0307992, IMG submission 203162) | Marine microbial communities from Ellis Fjord, Antarctic Ocean - #133 | ecosystem: Environmental > Aquatic > Marine > Unclassified | place: Southern Ocean | collected 2014-10-08
ATATATACCATTATAACACATAATATGTCGTATTTGGATTTAGATATCGATAGTGAAAATTTTATTACATTTACCCCCACTAATAAAGTAAATGAAATAAAATTCAAAGGTGGAGATATTTGGGAAAATCATAGAAATAAAATGAAAATTGGTAGATTTTTAAAAGAAATATTATATATTGATGATAGTTCAATTGAAAATTTAGTTAATCAATATAAAACATATTTCAAAATAGAAATGGGACGTATTGATGAAATATTTGATATAGTTGATGGTAATGAAATATGGGATTGTTATCAAAGAAAAAATTATGTTTTTGGTGGAGGTAGTTTAAATGGTTCTTGTATGACTGATGCATCTAAATATAAATTAACATTATATATAAAAAACCCAAGTAAAATAAAATTACTTGTTATTAGAGAAGGTAATAAAATTGCAGGTAGAGCATTAATGTGGATAACAAATAATGGAATTTATATTGATAGACCATATTGTAGATATGATAAAGATTTGCATTTATATTCAATATATGCAGAAAAAATGAAATTTGGTCATTATTATAAAAATAGAAATGAACCCAAAACTGTAAAATTTAAAAAAATACCATCTGATATGCCATACCTAGATACATTTAAAACAATAGATAAAAAAACATTAAGGATTTAAAAATATGGAAATAGGAAACAAAGTTCAAATTATTAGTAACACATCAGGACATAATTATATGGTTGGTGAAACATATATTATAATTAGTATGCATAGTAATATGATACAATTAGCAAATACAAATAACCCAACTATAGTTTGTGGGAATAGTTGTTATCCTAATGATTTAAAAATAGTAAGTAATAAAAAAGAAAATTTAATCAAAAAATCTAAAAAATTAGAAACCAAATTAAATTTACTCAATTCTAAAATAGAATTTCTTATAAGACATAAAATGGATAAATTAGATGAAAAAATGTTCAAATCTTATGGTATTTTAGAATTTGTAAATAATCCTGAAAAAACAGAAATAGAAAAATTAGAATTCTTAAAATCTGTAATATGATACTTACATCTGGAATAGCAATAGAATCTTATTCGAAATTGGAAAATATTATAAATGAACATCTTATAAAAAATAAATTTGAAATTTTTAATTTCTTTATCAAAAATTTAGAATTTGGTATATCAAATAGATTTTACAAATTAAAAAATGATATTAATATAGATATTAAAGATAAACAAATCGAAGTAATTCTAACTTATTCTAATGCTATACTTTATATGAGAACATTATTTTTTGATGACAAAGATGTTCTATTCTTACATCATACCGATATGGTTTATGTTACAGATAAAAATGGTGTAATTAAACAAGATATTCTAAAATTTCTAAATAATTAAAATAATATATATAAAAAAAAACAAATAAAACAAATGTCAAAAGTTATTGAATTAAAAGGTGAAGATATAGTAAATGCTTATGATGGTTATAAATTATCACGCAATTTTGGGTATTCTTGTGCAAATTTCAATTGTAAATATCAAATGAAAGTAGATATGGACATATTTCAAATTTACATAGATAATATCGATAATATATCATGTTTTGTTTATATAAATAACAATGGTTTGATTGAAGGTAGACGTATGTTTTTTAAAGGAAAACAAATGTTGGACCATAATGTATTCCCTATAATTACAAAATTAGACGAAGAAATTTATTATCTATATGGATTTTATGGAAATAACAAAGGTGTTGCAGACGATAAAATTATCGATTATATTTTAAATAAATATGAAGATGTTATTTATATGGATCATGGTCATTTTAATAATGGACAATATTCTCATAAAAGAGAATATTGGATAATGAAAATAGAAAATATGAATTATTCAGAATTTCCAGCTATTGATTACATTTATGCATCTGCTGATTTATCTTCCTTTTCAAATTTTAATCCATCAATCAAAATAAGAGAATGGTTATCAGAAACATATGATAAAGAAGAAGTATCATTTGGTAGTGCTTATCATTATAAACCAAATGGTGGAGACGATGACTTTTTCTTAAAACATTGGAATCAACAATATTATAAAAATGATGAAGATGAAGATGAAGACGATGTACAAGAAGAAGAAATACAAGAAGATGAATATTCTACATATTATGATGATGAATCACAAGAAGAAGAAATTCAAGAAAGTGTAAAAAAATTTGGATCAAAATGTCCAAAATGTGGTAAAACTACTTATGGGAAATGTGATTGTTAAAAAAAAAATTAAAAAAAACCTGATTAAATTTAATCAGGTTTTTTTTTATCTAATTGTTTATTATTAAAAATTTCCATCAATTCATAATAACTTATTGGTCTATAATCATTTACATCCACACCAACTTCATATGCATTCCAATCAGGGTGACTTTTTAAATTACCATGCGTGTGCCCAAAAGTGTGATAACTTCCGTGAAATTTCTTATTCCATGATAATAAAGGAAAGTGGTCAGCAATAATAACATTAAAAACACTGTTTTTAGTTTTAAATTTTCCATTTTTATCCATTATTTCGATATCATATCTCAATTGAATATTTTTAAAATATTCTCTTGCCCAAGCTTTTTTCATAATATCTTGTTCATGGTTTCCCTTTACAAGATAAATTGTTCCATTTAAGGTTTCTAATATCCATTTTAGTTTACTGGATTTTAATTTCATAGCAAAATCACCTTGATGTACAACTATCCCATCAAGAGGTACTATTTCATTCCATTTTTCAATTAGACCTTCATCGTGTGTTTTGATATCTGAAAATGGTCTGTCTGCGTGTTTTAGAATTGCATTGTGACCAAAATGAGAATCTGATGTAAAGAATAATTTTTCTGGGTATTGTATTTTTATTACATTCATATTTATATAATGTGTATCAGTTGTAAAAAATCATATTTTAATTTTTATATATACAAATATACAAAAAAAATTAAATAAAACAATGATAAAACTAAAATGGACTGAAAAAAATAATAATTTTTTAATCGAAAACTATAATAATATGGAAAAAGATAAATTAACGAATGAATTATCGAGAAGTTGGAATGCAATTAAATTACAATCTGCTAAATTAGGATTGAAAAGATATAGAAATATTAATAGATTTACAGATTTAGATATCTTATTAAATGATGATAATATAACTTATTATTGGATTGGGTTTATAATGGCAGATGGTAATATAATGAACAATAGACTTAGAATAAGAATATCTAAAAAAGATGAAAAACATTTATTGCAATTTAAAAAATATGTAAAATTTGACAAAAAATTAGATTGTGGAAAAACCACAATTAATAATAAACAATATGATTGGGTAGGTATTTCTATAATGGATACGAAATATATGAAAAAATTATCTGATAAATTTGATATAAAAAACGATAAAACTTATATACCATGTAATATTAAAAATATAAATGATGATAATTTATTGTTGAGTCTTATAACAGGTTTCATAGATGGTGATGGTTCTATACGAAATCAATTCAATAGAAAAGATTTTAGTTTAAGAATTAAATGTCATAAAAATTGGTATGATAATTTAGATTTTATATTGAAAACTATAATTAGAATAACTGGTGAAAATTGCAAAATATCTACAAAATTAGTTGATGATGAAAAATATGCTAATATATCAATTACAAATACAAAAACACTTAAAGTATTAAAAAGTAAAATAATAAAATTGAATATACCATATTTACATAGAAAATGGGATATTATTGATTTAAATTATGATACATTTTATGAAAAATCTATAAAAAATAAAAAAATATTCAAAGAATTACTTGCAAACAATAGAGATATTAAAGTAAAGGAAATTGCTAAAATAATGAATTGTTCAATAAATACTATTTATAAATATAAAAAATTAAATAAATCAAATTTTTAATTATTTTTCAATCTTTGTTTTTCTGCGTTAGTTAAATTTTTATAACCTACTTTATTAATTTTATCTAAAATATTATCTATTTCATTTTGTTTAGTATTTTTATCTCTATTATATTTAATGTCTTTATTTTCATAAAGAGGTCCTTTTTTAAATTTATCTGTTATACTTGATAATTTAAAATTTCCATTCATTAATCTATAAATAAAGTAAATTGCTAAACCTAAGAATAATAATGATATAATATCACTTCCACACATAATTTTTTATTTTAAATATAATATAAAATAAACAAATAAAAAATTAAAATATAAAAATAATATGATTGTAAAGGGAGACATAAATAAAATATATTTACATTTTACATATACAATAATTGAATGTGTTAAATTAAATAGATTAGATATAATTGTAAAATATTTAGATAAATTTAATAAAGAATTTAATAAAAATTATTTATTAAAAACAGAACATGTTGAAAATTTAATTACATTAATTTTTGTAATGAAAACAAATTATTATACAAATAGGATAATTTTTATTATTGATAAACAATTAGATTACTGTAAAGTCATATGTTATGATAATTCTCTTATAACAACTATCTCAAAAAAGAATAGTAATTCAGTAGAAGAAATTGATATTGGATTTGAACAGATTGGATATAAAGTAGTACCTAAATACTCCGAAAAGGTTTCTTCCAAAGATTATATTTAGTGGATAATGTATTATTTATAACATTGAAATATTTAAATGTATCCATATATGGATTTTTTTTACCTAACCAACTTGGATAATAATTTAACTGAACAGACATTTTATTATTTCTATCATCTCTATTTCCGAAGGTACTATAACCTTTATGTTGAGCAAACAGATTATATAAAATCATATCACTATCATTTCTAGTATATACCCTATCTAAATACCAACCATCTTTTGTTTTCCATAACAATGCCCTCCCCATCAACTTATTTGTTCTTTCATCAACTAATATAAGTAATTTACAAACTTTTGGATTTTTTGAATAAAGATTAAATCTATCGGAATTTACATTTCTCATACAGGAATTATTCAATTGTCCACCACCATATAAATAATTCTTTCCATCATACCAATGTTTGATTTCTTCACCTTCTACAATTCTAAACATATCAAAATTTCCACTTAATATCTTTTGTTCAGTTTTAAATTTATTTACAATATTTTCTAAATTATGTTTTAAATATGGATTTATCATTCTACCAATTTTCATTTCTTGTCTATAATTATTGGTGAAAAATTTAATTTCTTTTTCTTTTATTATATCTATTCTTTTTTCAGGTAAATAACTTATATAACCTATTTTACCGATATCAAAATAATCATAATTATTTTCATTTTTTAATTTTCTAAAAATACTAATATCCAAATTTAAATTTTTCCATATATTATATAATTCTTTAGATAATAAATAATTAGTATCAAACTCTTTACTGTAAATATTTTTTACTTTCATATATTATAATTTAAACCTAAATATAATAAATTTATACATAAAAGAAAAGTATATCTATCTAAAATGATTAATATTGTTAATAAAAAAAATCATATTGAAACACCTTATGATTATTATATTGGAAGACCATCTCCTATTGGAAATCCATTTACACATAAACCAAAAACTCGTTATGGTGAACATATTGTAGAATCTAGAGATAGTGCTATTGATAATTATGAAGATTGGTTAAAATATAAATTATTAGAAAAAGATCCTATTATAATTGAAGAATTAAGAAAAATATCTTATCAATATAAAAAAGATGAAGAAATAAATCTTGTCTGTTGGTGTTATCCGAAAAGATGCCACGGTGAAATCATTAAGAAGTGGTTAGAAGGTAAATTATTTGATAATGATTTTTAATATATAATACGTGAGAAAATTTGAAAAATTTATAAATGAATCTAATTCTGATATATACATTTGGTATATTGGTAAAGGAAAATACGATAAAATTGATATGGACAATTGTATCTGTAGAAAAGTTAATGATTATTACGTTCAATTTGCTTTACCTTATAGTAGTTATTTATATAATCTTAAAGAAATAAATTCAAAAAATGATTCAGTTCCAAGATGTTATAATAATTTTATAAAAACAGCATTATTAGAAAGAATAAATCAAGTAAAATATAGTTGTATTAAAAATGCTACAAATAGATTAAAAAATATTTTAGATATTGAAATGTTTTCAGATGATATAGTAGATTATTTAGATGTATCAAATACCATAGATTCAATATCATACTTACCTAAAAATAAAATAAAATTATTAGATGGATTAGATCCATATGATAATAAATTTAGACAAGAAATGAAAATAGGTAGATTTTTCAGACAACATACTTTACTCGATATAAATAAAATAAAATTACCAGTTATAGAAAAAATGTCTACTATTTATAAGTATGTAAATGATGCTAGATTAGGAGAACATAATATAGAAATTGTTGAAGGTGAAGACATTAAATATTGGTATGATGGTAGAAATAACTCTAAAGGTGGAACACTTGGTAAATCTTGTATGAAACATAAAAAACATCAAAAATTATTTGATATTTATATAGAAAACCCAAAAGTATGTAAAATGGCTATTAAACGAGATGATAAACATACAAATAATATTGTAGGTAGAGCATTATTATGGGATACTGATAAAGGAATTTACATGGATAGAATTTATACATCTGATGAACATCATAGATATTCATTTTTGGGATTTGCAGAATTAAATAATTGGATGACAATGAATAATTATGCAGATAAACTTAATGTTAAATTAATAGATAAAGATTTTGGACCAGATTATAATAACCCATATATGGATACATTCAAATTCTATTATTATAAAGATAATATTTTAACAAATCAAAGAGGAAATAATAAATATTATTATTTGGATAATTTTTAAATTTGATTAATTTTTACTAATTTCTTTATTTCAGTTTCTATTGTGGGTTTGAATTCTTTAATATTTTGTAACAATATTTTTTCCATTCTTAATCTTTCTTGAATGTCGTCTTCATTAATATCTTCATCATCTTCATCTCTTTCATAATCTCCTGATAACATTTTTTTAAATTTTGATATATTAGATATAGTCCCTCTTTCTTTTGAATCTATATAACTTTTAAAATTTAAAAAAATATTATTAATATCATATTCTAATTCATCAATTATAAAACAATTATTTGCATATATTCCTATTGATACTTTATCATCGAATCTATAATCTTTATCTTTATGAATTATCCTATATCTATCATCTCTAATATAAATTAAACCATCAGATATTTGAATATGTGCGGGAAAACATAACATTCTTATTTCTTTAGATGTTGCACCTACCCATAATTTAAATATTGTATAATGTCCATCAATTTCATCCCAATCTTCTTCATCAAATGGATCAATATCTTTTTTATTTAAAGATTCATTAAATTTGTCATATTTGAATAAATTATTCATTTATATTTTATTTTTTATCATTAATTTAAATAAAGTTTTGTCCCTTATATAAATTAAAATATCACTATTAAGTTCTACTTCTATTCCACCATCCCAAACATTGATTGTAGCCTTTTCATCGTTTGATTTACCAATCATAGTAGAATAATAATAATCGTTAATATTTTTCCAATTGAAAATATCTATCTGAGAAATCAATACTTTTATAAAATCTTCTTTTCCTGTTGTTTTTATGAAATTTACAAATTTAGCACATATAAATAATTTAAAAATCTCATTAAATGATTGATAGTAATAATCAGCTATTCTTACATGTTTATAATAAAATTCAATAAAATAATTATATCCGTTATTATAATTAGTTAATCTAATATCAATAACTTTATCTTTAGTTATTTCATATTTACAATATAAATATTCACTATTTCTATCTGTATCAAATTCCCATATAATATCACCTTTTATAGACAAATCTATAAGTTTGATAATTGTAACTCTCGGTTTAGTTTTTAATTTTCCCATAATTTTCATTAATATTACTTAATCTATATATTAAAAAAAAATTAAAAAAAAATTAAAAAAAAATCAGTCCTTTTGGACTGATTTTTCAATCATTTCTGATTCTTCCCCTTCTACTAAAATACTGACTAAAAATTCCTTTTCCTTTTCTGTTAATTTTTCGTCTTCTTGAATTTTGTAAAATAATGTTTTCATGTATCCCATATTTTTATTTATTTAGTTAATTTTAAATTTGTGTAAATCGTGTGAATCATATACTATCTGTTCCATCATTTTTCTTTTACCTTCCATTCTAATTAATTCAGATTTCATTTTTAATTTATCAGATTGGGTTTTAAGATTTATATTTACTTCATCCCCATTTACAGTAACAATTGGTTTAATTCTCATTTTAACATAAAACGTCATTCCATCAATTGTAAATGAAGTATCCTTTATTTCAAAAGCAGCTATATACACATCAGAGTAAGTATCTATGATTATTTTCTTAATTTCTTTATATATAACTAATTGGTGTTGTTTGGTTTCAAATTCACGTTTTGCTACTTTTTCTCTTATTTCCACCATATCAGGAGTATTCATAATACTATCATTAAATCTTTTAGTATTTTCATGAAACGAATTAATTATATCAGTATTAGAATCATGAACAATACCATATTCGGGTTCATCCCATTCAGTACCAACCTTTGTAACCGAATTATAAATTAAGAAAAGTCCAAGAATAACCATAACACTTGTAAGTAAAAACCATTTTAACTTTTTAGACATAATATTTTTTTTTAATTAAACATAGTGCAAATATAAAGAAATAATTAATACAAAATTAAACTTTGTGAAAATATTTTCATAAAATAAAAAAAGATTTTTTATATGTTAGATTATTCTATAGATTTTACCAATGGTGCAAAAGTTACAATTAAAAAAGGAGATTTAAAAGATTATAGAATAATATTTACTGATAATGATACAAAAGAAAAGGTTTATATTTCAAATATAAGTCCAGGTAGTTGGTCAAAAACTAATGAAATATATTATAAAAATTGGAATATTAAAATAATAGGTAATGATGAAACATTAGTTAATTATGATATTAATCTAAAAAAGAAAAAGGTTTTAATAAGATTCCAATCAAAATCATTAGGCGATTCAATTGCATGGGTGCCATATGTAGATAAATTTAGAAAATTACATGGTTGTAATATATATTGTTCAACATTCCTAAATGATCTATATAAAAATGAATACCCTGATGTAAAATTTATACAACCAGGACAAACACCTGATAATACTTTTGCAATTTATGATATTGGTTGGTTTAATCCACGAGAATTCATGAATCCACAAGATTATAAAACTATACCTTTACAACAAACTATCACGGATATATTAGGTATGAAATACAAGGAAATTATCCCATCTATTACTAAAAGTAAAATGGATAAGCCAGTAGAATATAAATACGTTTGTATAGCTGAATTTTCAACTGCAAATGCTAAACATTGGCATTATCCGTCTATAGATAAAAATGAAGGGTGGCAAACACTTGTTGATTGGCTGAATGATCAAGGGTATAAAGTAATGGTTATTAGTAAACAACAAACACACCTAAAAAACATAATAGATAGGACAGGAAATTTTCCTTTAAATTATAGAATTCATGAATTAATATATTCTGAATTTTTTATTGGTGTTGGTTCTGGGTTATCTTGGTTAGCATGGGCATTAGGTAAAAAAGTTGTTATGATAAGCGGATTTAGTGATCCTATTTGTGAATTTAAAGAAAATAATATTAGAATAATAAATACTGATGTTTGCAATGGTTGTTTTAATAAATATAAATTTGATAGAGGTGATTGGAATTGGTGTCCAGTTCATAAAGATACTATTAGACAATTTGAATGTACAAAAAATATAACACCTGAAATGGTAATTAATGAAATTAAAAATAATAAATTGGTAGATAAATTAGTAGATACTATATTAGAACAGGATATTGAAATCAATAATGAAAAGAATAAATTATATATTCATTATAAAAATGATATACCAATTAATAATATTGATATAAATATCACAGATGGACATGGAAATATGATAAGTGCTAATAATTTAAATCTTCTTCCAAATCAAAAAATAAGAGTAAATCCAATAAATATTGAAAATGATATTATTATAATAAATTTTCTTAGAAATAAAAAAACTTTATTAAAACTAAATTATATGTTATAATATATAAAAGAAAAAATCATATAAATATATATCACGGAATAGCAACAACCAAAGAAGACATTAAAGAAATTAAAAAGGGTGACGCTGGAATAATAATCGCTTATTTACCAAAAGACAACACCTTTGCTATTTTCTTTGATAATGGTAAAAAGTGGCACACATTTCATGATTCGGAAAAATGGTTTTTAAATCATTTTGATGTAAAACGATAAAATAAATAAATAAAAATGGAAAATCATATTAAAGCATTATTAGAATATATTAAATTTGAAAAAGTTGAAGATAATCTTTATAAAATAGAAGAAGATGAAAATGTAAAAAATTATTATATTGGCACTGAAGAAGAAATTCAAAATATTTATATTAAAGAAGTTTTAACAAGAGAAGATTGGGTCGAAGCCGTTGAAGAAGGAAACACAGATATGGGATATACCGATTGGGTAAAAGAATTAAAAGGTGATTATTCTGAACTTAATATACAAGATGGTACTTTTGAAAAATTTGTTATTGATGGTGAAGAATTAATTGTTATGTTACAACAAATTGTGTAAAAATTCATTTACCACTCTATAAAACCATATCTACCTGAAGATCCATATTTTGGATTACTATCGTAATCTCCCCATCCATAATTCTTAGGTTCTTCAATTTTATATTTAATTGTTTTTATTAAACCTTTTTTACCCATATTTTTAAGTATCTTTTTATCAAATCTTTTTTTAAAATAATATGTATATAAATCTATAAATCTATGACTGTTTAAATCTGTAAAAAGACAAGCAATCCCATATTTTTCAGGATCATCTTCGTGTTCTGTGGTGGTTAAATCGTTTTCTATAAACTCTGTTTCACTTATGGTTAGTTCTTTTCCCAATAAATTACGATATATATATGTTTTATCAAAAGTATATTCAATTTTTATTTTAGATAATTCTATATTTTTATTAGTTCTATTATATCGAATCCAATAATAATAACCTTCTAATGGATATTCTTCTTCATCAAAATCAAAATCAAAATCTTTACTTTCTAAATATTTTTTAAATTTTCTAATCATAATTATTAATATATATAAAATATGAAATACTTAAAATTATACGAAGATGATTTATTCGATGATTATGAACAAGATTTTGAAGAAGAGAATTGGACACAAGTAAAGAATAAAATAGAAATAGATAATGTTGTTTATAATGTTGATAATATCAGTAATTATAGTTTTTTATATCAATTGGAAATTTCCAATTCTAAAGATGAATTCACTATTATAATTGGTGAAAGTAGTAAAATTGTTGGTAGAGTAGCAAGAAGACAAATGGAAGAATTGGGACAAGATGAATTAACCGAAATTATAGGAGTTGATACACTTGTAGAATGGGCATTTGGTAAAATGGTACATGTTGGTAGTGAGTTAGTTAGTTCATTAGATGAATGGTTAGATATTTTTGAAAATAATCCTGTTGAACATTTCGGATCATATGATGGTGAGGAACACAAAGTTACAAATTGTTCAGATGATATAATCAAAAAAATATTATACACACCCACTGTAGCGTATTTTGAATAAATATTTTTATTTACAAACTATTTTATTATATTTAATTATGTACTCCAATATTAAAAAAGAAATATTATTTTTACCAAGTGGTGAAGTCATTAAGATTACATTGTATAATTTGGGAGTATTACTTGGTGCTGACAAAAGTGACCATGTTAGAACAGATGAAAAAATAAATATAAAATTTGATCATGAATTTAAATTGTGGGTGATACCAGATAATAAAAGAAAAGAATTTAAAAGAATAATAAATTGGTCAGGTATGAATTAAAATTACAACCTGTCAAGATTAATATATTTATGTGAATTATTTCTCAAATCTATTAAATTTGTTAATTTCCCATTTTCATAATAATAATATTTAAATGTATCCATATATGGAAATAAATTATTATCAGGATTATCATTTTTTCTTTTTTTAAATAAATTAATATATTTTGTAAAAATAGATTTTTTTTCTTGTTTATAAGATTCGTTTAAAGTCACAACAAATAACTTATTATATTTATCTTCTTCATTATAAATTGTCCAATTATTCTTTTTTGCATAATCTTCAAATAATTTCTTATCTACATTATTCTTGGTGTAAATTCTATCCATGTAAGTACCTTTATCGGTTTCCCATATAAGTGACCTACCAATTATTTTGTCAGAATTCTTTTCATATTTCATAATTAACATACTACAAACTTGTGAATTATCAACATAAATATTAAATTTATAATTCATTTCTGCATATCTCATACAAGAATTATTTAATGAACCTCCACCTTCTTCATAATTATTATAATTATACCAATACCTAATATCCTTTCCTTTAACTATTTCAAAATGAAATAATTGTTTAATTTTTTTATATTCAGATACATATGTTTCAATGGTGTTAATATTATTATTTGAACCATCATTATATTTTACCTTTTTCAATAATCTACCAATTCTTGTTTCTGATCTATAATTATTATTCCATCTTCGAAAATCTTTATCAATAGTTGGTTTATTCTTATTTCTTTCTGGTAAAAATGATACATTATTTGTGACATCATCACCAATATTAACATCTAACATACCTTGTTTTAATGTTTCATTATGAATAGATTGTAAAAAAAATCTATAATTAGATGGTGAAATTTTCATCAATATTTTAGTTAATAATTGTATAAATGGATAACTAAAATTTGGAAATGGTTCATTGGATGTTGATTTATCATAATTATCATAATTATCATATGTAACTTCATCATCATAAATATTATCTACTACTTCTGTTGATGTAGGTGAATTATCATTTCCAAGATCACCCATTTCATTTTCATCATACCAATCAAAGTTTTCTTCTTCTTCATATTCATTCTGTATTTTCTTTTTAATCTTTTTCTTTTGATTTTGGTATCTCCTTGAATGAGTATGAAATGGTTTATACCCAAGTCTATTTGTATTTCCATATCCACTTTCTTTTAATAGATTTGTAAGTCTTTTAATTTTCAATTTATTGAATTTGTTTTTATTTATATATTAAAAATTAATATATAAATTATGATATTAAATAAAAAAAATAAAAAAAGATGGATACAATAAAAGAGTTAGATATATCTACAGGATATAGAATATCAAAATCTACAACATCCAAATTACTAGGGTTTAATTTAATTGGTAATTTAGTAAAAGTAGGTGTAAAATTAAAATTAGAAAAAGAAGGTAAATTAAAATCTATTGATGTTGGTTCAATTGTTAAAATTGATGGAACAACTTACCATATATTAAATTCTAATATAGGAATAATAATCAAAAAGAAATAAATTATTGTCAAACTTTGATATTTTTTATTACTATATACCTATTCTGTTTCGACAGAATAAAAAAATAAATATAGTAAAATGAAAAATGTAAAAATAATTTTTATTACATTGATATTAATATTTTTTGGTTATATAACTATATCATCAACCAATAACACAATTGAAAAAGAAAACATAGAATTAGTAATCTTTGAAGAAGAAAGTTACATAGATGACATACCATTTGATACCAATATAATATACGATTCAATACAAAAACAAAAATACAATAATGTGTTTTAAATAAAAAAGGGAAAACAAATTAATTGTTTTCCCTTTTTTGATTTTTAGATTTCACTAAGGTTGTTAAAACACTACTAATAATTCGATAAACCGAGCACTTTCACTAAACCATAATTGGTCACTTTCTTTATTCTACAAATATACATCTTTTTTAAACATAAACAATTTTTATAATATCAATTTTTTTTGTATTATTGATATATATATTTTAATATATAATTAAATGAGAAATTATAAAGATTTTCTTAAGAAAATCATTACTGATAGTGTATCTTATGTTGAATCAATTAAGCCATATTTATTATGGGATTTTAAATATCGAGACGGTGACATTATGCAATATAAAACTAAAATCAATTTATCAGGAAGAAAACATTTATATTTAGTTTTAACAAAAAGAAAATTATCTCATAATAATAAAATTCATATCTATTTAGAAATTTTTCTTACTGTTAAAAAAGTAATAGACGAAAAAAATTATCTTATTAGTCGTGATTTACCTGATGATAAAAATTATATTTATAAAAATATTGGAAGTCTGTACCTACCATCTTATCCAGATTTATTTAAATTATATGGTATAATAAAATATAGTAATTATTTAACACATACTAGAACTAAAGAATTATTCATAAATGATATGATAGAATGGACAAAAAATAAATTAATACCATGGCATAATTCATATAATAAGGATTCAAAATGGAATGGTTATTTTTATGAATGTATAGATACTAAATATGAAGAAAATGAAATTTATATAAAAACTGGTAGAAGAAGAATGTTTATAATTTTAAATGGAAAAGATTATAAACATTTCGTTTTAAATAATATATTATTAAAAGATTCTATATTGTTTAATGCAATAGAAAAATAAAATATATGGAATACGAATTAAATTTATTAATAGGATTTTTAGCAATATCTTCACCATTTTTATTAGTTGCACTTATTGGCATTATTAATGCTTTGTGGTATATTGCACAAGGAAAAGAAATTAAAAAACCTAAATGGTTATAAAATAAAATATTATATGAAAAATTGTGGTTTTTGTAATAGAGAAAAGGAATTAACATTTCATCATTATATTCCTAGAACCGTTCATTTAAATAAATGGTTCAAAAAAAACTTCACTAAAGATTATATGAAAAGTCATGGTGTTGACTTATGTAAAGATTGTCATAAACAAATTCATATATTCTTCACAGAAAAAGAATTAGGTAAACATTACAATACTAAACAAAAATTGTTTAGTGATGAAAAAGTTAGAAATTTTGTAAAATGGGTAAAGAAGCAGAAATAGATATAGTTTTTTTTCCATCAGGTGAAATTAGAAGCGTTTCGTCCAATATGATAAATGCAATAATTCAAAGAGAACAAAATATTGATTCAATTGGATTACAACAAAAAACATTAGAAAGAAATCTTCTCGATATTAGATGGAATAGCAAATTTAATGAGTGGTCAATTAGTGACTTTAAATTAAAACTTTTTATTGAATTAACAGAAAATAGATTTAAACACCTACTTTAATTGTTTATAACAATTTCTATACATACACCATCCAAAGAAACAAGTAACTAAAGTTGCCCCAACTGTTATGAATTTGTGAAAAATTAAATTATCTAAACCAATACAACAACTAAAAAAGCTTGATACAATAAGGAACAAATAAAATAAAAATCCTAATCCACTAAATATTAACGAAGAATTTACAAATAATTTTAACATAGTCTTTTATCTTTTATTTTATATATTTAAATATACTATAAAAGATGACTATTTATCCCTATTTTAGTGTGATACTTATCACATTTTGATGTGATTGTTCTTTTAAAAACCATTTTTTCTATATTCTAATTCAGATTTCATTGTATTTATAATATATTGATATTTACTCCCATATGATTTCTTATATTTATTTACATATTTAATTATATTTATAATATGACTTGTATTCAAATCCTTTAAGGGTTTTTTATTTTTACCAATAGATTTCCATTCAAAAGTATTTCTTAATTCTTCATGTCCTGATAAATCTTCCTCTTCGAAATCAAAGTCATCTTCATTAAAATCAAAATCTTCATATAGTTTTAGAAATTTCATAATTTATATATAAAAAAAATATTTTATAAATGATAAGAAAATTAACTATTCTTACAGTATATCTATACCATATTTTAAATTTCCAAATATTTCTTTCAAATAACTATATTTAAAATTTCTATTATATTTTGTTGAATCATAATCATTATTAATTAATAATATATCATTTTCTATTTTGTTTTTTAAATCATCAGAAACAGGCATTAGACTACCTTCTTGTATAAATTCAAGATATCCATTTGAATATATTATTTCATGTCCATTAATATGAATTTTTCCCCATGTATCTGAAAAATTAAATTTTTCCCCATCATCAATAAAATGTAAACATTTAAAATCATCTTTAATTTCTAATACACAAATTATATGAATTTTATCAATATCATCAGCATAAGGACTACTATATAAATAAGCAGTTATATCACTTACATTTTCAAATTCTTCATCATCAAAATCATCATCATTCCATTCGCCAAAATCCTCATATAATTTTAATTTTTTCATAATTTATCTTTAATGTTTTGTGGTAATTCATCATAATATATTTTTTTATCTATAGTTGATTCAAATATATTAATTGGAACTAAATTATTTTTTACTTTATTAATTTGAATTGATGTTAATTTATCACAATTTAAAAATGTATCATTACCAGTATAATGTCTATGATCATTATATAAAATAGTTTCTTTGTTATCTGGCTTCGTTACAATAAATACATGTTCAACCCAATCTTCTACTTTACCTATAAGGTTATACGTTACTAATGTATATTCTTCTGGTAATTCTTCTTCAAAGTCAAAGTCATCTTCATTGAAATTAAATTGTTCATATGTTTTTAAATTTTTCATATTTTAGTATCTTTCTGCTAACCCTTCATTTATTAATTGTTCATTTAAACTAATTTCTTCACCTTCTAAATATATCTCACCAATATACCTACCATATTTACCCTTTTTATCTTTGAATGTTTTTAATATAATTTCTTTATCTAATATTTTTTCACGTAGCCAATCTCTTGATATTAAACCATCTGGTCGCTCATCACCTCTTAATTCAGGTGTATCAATATCAAATAATCTTATTTTCTCAATAGTGTGAATCTTAAATCCTAAATCTACACTTACAGTAATAGTGTCACCATCATAAACCTTTATTACTTTTGCCTTATATATGTATTCGAAATTATCCATTTTGGTTTTATTTCTATATAGTATTTTTTACTATATATTATTATGAAACACTTGAAACTATATGAAAATTTTGATTTTAATGAAGATGATTTTGATGAAGAAGAATTACCATATGAAGAATTTAAAATCGGGGATCAAATTCGCATAAAGGACGGAGTAAAGCAATTAACAGTTACTAGAAGTTGTACAAGTATTCATGTAGATAGTGAATATGAATCATGGAATAATCTTATAGATGATAGTATTCCACATTATATTAGAGAAATAGAATATAAATCAGATGGGACTCAAGTTATTCTCATAAAATATAAAACACCATCTACACTTTCTAATTATTGGTGTTGGTTCTATGCAAATGAATGGGAAAAAGTATGAAACAATAATTATAATACTTTAATACTATCAAATATATAAA
>Ga0307992_1000951_pt1 | contig 17530 bp, 21 predicted proteins | sample EllFjometagen133_FD_203162 | JGI IMG/M metagenome (GOLD analysis project Ga0307992, IMG submission 203162) | Marine microbial communities from Ellis Fjord, Antarctic Ocean - #133 | ecosystem: Environmental > Aquatic > Marine > Unclassified | place: Southern Ocean | collected 2014-10-08
CTTTCCTTTTCAAATGGCTAATAATAATAAATTCTGATTTTTTGTCTTTAACGTATTTTCCACTCAAATCATTCCCAAGACTATTAATAAAGTTACCTTTCTGGTCAACCGTATGAAAGGTTGGAAGATCATATTTTTTTCCAAGATTGTAGTCATCTTCGCCATACATTACTGCAGTATGCACAATACCTGTCCCTTCTTGACCGCTGACAAAATCTGCAGAATAAACTTTATACGACTTCAAAGACTTTAATTGCGGAACGTTAAATAATGGACTGTATTTGAGCCCGACTAATTCAGATCCTTTAATGACTTTCTTCTGAATTTTTGGAAGAAAGTTGCTTTTTGCAAGCTCTTCAAAGCTTTCTTGTCCAACAATTAAATAGCTCCCTTTTTTCTTGGGGTCAGGAATCAAAAGATAATTAGCTTTTTGATTTACGGCCAAAGCTACATTTCCAGGAAGAGTCCATGGAGTAGTAGTCCATGAAAGAATAGCAGTATTCTTCCATCCAGGAGACAAAATATTGAACCTGATATAAACAGAATTTTCTTTTACCTTTTTATATCCCAAGGAAACTTCATGGGAAGATAAAGTAGTACCGCATCTCGGACAATGAGGAACAACTTTATACCCTTTATAAAGAAGGCCTTTATTGTGAACCTGCTCTATAATCCACCAAACAGTTTCAATGTAGTCTGTTTCATATGTTGTATATGGATTATCCATATCTGCCCAATATCCCATTCTTTCAGTGCTTTTTTCCCATTCTTGTTTGTAAAGCCAAACTGATTTTTTGCACAATTTATTAAAATTGGCTATTCCATACTTTTCTATGTCTTCTTTATTTTTGATTCCAAGCTTTTTCTCAACTTCCAATTCAACAGGCAAGCCATGAGTGTCCCAACCAGCTTTTCTTACTACTCTAAAACCTTGCATTGTTTTATAGCGACAGACAACATCTTTATATGCCCTTGATAAAACATGGTGGATTCCTGGCCTTCCATTAGCAGTAGGAGGCCCCTCATAGAACACAAAATTACGTGATTTTGGTTTCTGATCAACGCTTTTTTGAAAAATTTTATCCTTTTTCCAAAACTTTAGTATCTTTTTTTCTAAATCAGGAAAGTTTGTATTCATGTTTGATAATATACCATTTTATTCCAATTCTATCAAAAAAAATAATCGTGTACACGATATATTCTAACTTTAAGCTATGTCTTATATGCTTACATTTTTTCAGGAGCAGAAATTCCCATTATGTCTAAGGCTTTTTTAAGTACAAGTTTAGTTGCTAAAACCAAAGATAATCTTGCCTGATTCAGAGTTTTGTCCTCTGATAAAACTCTGCAATCTTGATAAAATTGATGAAAGCAAGAAGAAAGATCTATGGCATATTGAGGAATTCTTTGTACTTGATAATCTTCAACAGTGTCTTCAATAATATCAGAAAATACTGTTAACTGCTTTATGAGTTTTAATTCTGAAGGATGACTTAATAAATCCAGATTTTTTATAGAGGATTTCTGGTTTTTAGCTTTCTTTAAAATGCTATTGATTCTAACAAATGCATATTGTATATAATAAACTGGATTTTTCTCTGATTGCTCTTTTGCCAAAGATAAATCAAAGTTCAAGTGGGTATTTGCTCCTTTTTGAAGAAAGAAGAACCTTGTAACATCAGAACCAACAGAATTAAGAAGTTCTGCCATAGTGACGTACTTCCCCTGCCTTTTTGACATTTTAAATTCTTTCCCTTTTTCAAAAAGTGTGACAAACTGCAAAAGAATAAATTCAAGCTTTCCTTTATGTCCAAGAGCTTGGACTGCCGCTTTAATCCCAGGAATATCTTCTTGATGGTCAGATCCCCAGACATTTATTACTTTGTCAAACTTCTTTTTCTCAAACTTATATCTATGATATGCAATATCTCCTGCCAAATAAGTATAATCTTTGTTGGCTTTAACTATCACCCTATCTCTTTTGTCTCCATATTCAGAAGACTTAAACCATTTAGCTCCTTCTTTTTCATAAACCAATCCTTTTTCATCTAAATATCTCAATATTTTTTCTATTTTCTTTTTCTTATGAAGATTTGATTCAAAAAACCATTCGTCATACTTGATTTTCATTTTTCCCACGGTTTTCTTAATCATTTCATTAAGAATTATCAAAGATGCTTGTTTTCCAGCTTTGTATGGATCTTTCTCTTTAATCCTTTTATTCAACTCATCAACGTATTCTCCTTTATATTTTGCTTGTTCGTCTTTTAAAACTGAATGTCCCAAAGTTTCTATTTGCATTCCGCAATCGTTGACATAATATGCTTTTTCCACTTTAAATCCGGCTCTCTTAAAAACACTTCCAAGAACGTCTCCAAGCGGTCCACCTCTTGCATTGCCAACAGTTAATGGACCAGTAGGATTTGCCGAAATAAACTCAATCTGCACTTTTTTACCATTTCCGATTTTAAAGCTACCAAAATCTTTTTTAAGAATATTCTTTAGCTCTTTTTGAATGTCTTCTTTAAAAAGAAAAAAATTAATAAATCCCGGACCAGCAATCTCTATTTTTTCAAAAAGATTTTCTATTTCTTTTTTTATTCTTTCTGCTATCTGAATAGGATTTTTTCCTGTTTTCTTTGCAATTATCATCGCAATATTTGTTGAAAAATCACCGTAATCGCTTTTAAGAGAATGGCTAATTTGCAGTTCAGGAACAGCTTCTGGATAAATCTTTTCTATTAATTTTTTTAATTCTTGACGCTTCATTATCTTTATTTTATCCTAATAGAACAAGCATGTCTAATCAAAATGAAACATTATATAATTTCAAGTCAGTGAAAGAAGGCGAACTTTATAGGTCAGGGCAGCCTAGTAGAGAATTTTTCGCATATTTAAAAGAGAAATACAAAATTAAAACAATTATAAATCTAAGAACGAAAACAAATCGTTCTGAGATAAAATTTGCAAAAGAGAATAACATAAATCTTTTACAAATGCCTCTTTCACACTTTGTTATAGATCTTAATAAAAAGAAAGCTTTGTTTTTTTTAAGCTTGTTTAAAAATAAAAACAATCTTCCCATATTAGTCCATTGCAGGCAAGGTAAAGACAGAACAGGAGCAATAATAGCTTTATTTCGATTCTTTTACCAAAAATGGGAATGGAAAAATGTGTGTTCTGAAATGGAAGAGAATAAAGCCAATCTTTTCTGTAAACTTTCAATGAGAACAAAAAAATTATGGAAACTTTAGCTGAAAATAAGAAAGCTTTATTTGATTACTATATTATAGAAGGAATTGAAGCTGGAATAGTTTTAAACGGACAAGAAGTAAAATCAATAAAAACAAAGAAGGCAAACCTGCTTGGATCTTACGCTACCATAAAAAACGGAGAAGTTTTTTTATTCAATGCAAACATTCCTCCATTCCAGCCCAAAAACATATTTTATGAATATAATCCTTTGAGAACAAGAAAGCTTCTTTTAAAAAAGAAGGAGATTCAGTACCTTGCAAGCAAAATACAGCAAAAAGGATTGACTTTAGTGCCATTAAAGATGTATACTAAGAAAGGAAAAATTAAGCTCGAAATTGCAATAGCTAAAGGAAAGGGGAAAGCAGATAAGAGAGAAACAATTAAAAAAAGAGATATTGAAAATGAAATGCGAAGAGAGCTTCACATAAGGGGGTGAAAGGATTCGACAGGGATCATTAGCAGAAGCGGCAAGCCCAGCATTCTAGAAACTGGCTAAACTTTTAGAAAATTGATAAGTGTCAACTTATTCAAACAACCTGCTTTAGCTTACGCTTAATAGCAGCATTCTTTTTACTAATTTCTGATAGGTAAAAAAGAGTGTCATATTTTCAGAATAGATAACTATTCTTTCTCAAATAGTTATTGAAAATTAGAAGAATAGGATTATTAGAATTTTGCCTGCTTTAAATCTAATTTTCCGAAAAATAAAACAGGATACGCTTGTAGAGAGCTTTTAATAAGGTTTCTGGATGAGGGTTCAACTCTCTCCACCTCCACAAAAAAAATTGCAAAAAAGAATATTTATCAACAATAATATAAGGGCCGAGAAAGTAAGAGTAGTCAACGAAAAAGGAGAACAAGTCGGAATTTTAGAGTTGCAGGAAGCAATTAATATGGCGAAAGAAAAAGGCTTTGACCTAGTTAAGATAACAGATAAAGTTGATCCTCCTGTATGTAAAATAATGAATTATGGAAAGTATCTATACTCTCAAGAAAAAAAGGAAACAAAAAAGAAACCAGGAGGAGAAACAAAAGGGATAAGATTAAGTTTTAATATATCTTCCAACGACATGAAAACCAGGCTATTACAATGCGAAAGATTTTTTAAGCGCGGAAACAGGATAAGAATTGAAATGAGGTTAAGAGGAAGAGAAAAAGCTCTTGGCGATCATGCAAGGGAGAAAATGGAGAACTTTCTTGAGAGCTTAAAAGAAAGAGTCCCATATAAGATTGAGAAGGAATTAAAGAGAGAGTCGCGAGGATTTACAATAATAGTTTCAAAATTATGAAAACAAGAAAATCAATATCAAAAAGGTTTAAAATTACAAAAAACGGAAAAGTTCAGAGAAGACCTATTGGACAGAATCATCTTCGGTCGAAAAAAACAGGAAATAAAAAAAGAAAAAGCAGAAAATGGGTAGCAGTGTCAATCCCAGAAGCAAAAAAAATAAAAAGAATAATTCATGGTTAGAGTAAAGCGCGGAAAAATTGCGCATAAAAGAAGAAAAAATATCCTGAAAGAAGCAAAAGGCTTCATGTGGGGAAGAAAATCAAAGTACAGACAGGCGAAAGAAGCGCTATATCACGCCTGGTCTTATTCTTACAGAGATAGAAAAACAAAGAAAAGAGACTTTCGCAAATTATGGCAAATAAAAATATCAAGTGCTTGCAAGGAAAACAACATTTCTTACAGCAAGTTCATTGCTTTTCTTAAAAAGAATAAAATTGAGCTTAATCGGAAAATACTCTCTCAGCTTTTAGAAAATTATCCAGAAACATTTAAAAAGATAATTAACTATAAAAGGTCTCCGTAAGAACGGAGACCTTTGTTAATATTCAGGGAAAATTCCTTTAAAACATCCCAAGCAAAGATTTTCATGTTTTATTGGATTTTTCCGTCCTTTTTGAGCAGAAATAATAGATTCCTCAAACCCTTCAATAGAATTAAAGCTCAAGCTTGCAAGGCCAAGCTTTTTTCTCATTTCTTCTTCTGAATGAGTAGAAGCCATAAGCTCTCCTCTTGGAGTAGAATCAAAGGGACAGGAGTATTTCATCTTCGGACTTGCAATTCTGAGATGAACTTCTTTGGCTCCTGCTTTCTCTATTAAAAAGATTCTTGACAAGGTCTGATTGCCTTCAACAATTGAATCGTCTACAATCAAGATCCTGCAATCCTTTACTGCCCAGCTCATTATTAGAAGCTTTTCTCTCGCCCTTTTAGCTCTTTGCGAAGAAGAAAAAGAAAGGAAACTTCTACCTCCAGCTTCAATATTGAAGTCAAAAATACTTCTGTATGGAACTCTTGAAGCAAAATGGAATCCTTCGGCAGCAGTATTTCCAGACATTGGAATACCTGCAACGAAGTCAATATCTGGACAATCAGAAGCAAGATTCATTCCTGCATTATATCGAGACAATCCTACTGGAACGCTTTCAATAATCGATGAAGGTCTTGCCCAGTATGCATACTCAAAGGAACATATCATAAGACCAGGAGAAAATATCTGTTCCAAACTTTGGAATCCTGTTGTTTCAACCTTAACTATTTCTCCAGGTTTAATGTCTCTAATCGTTCTTAGACCAATATGTTCCAAAGAAATAGATTCAGAAGCAACAGCGCAACCCAATGCTCCAGCTTCAAAAGATCTTCCCAATATCAAAGGTTTGATGCCAAAAATATCTCTGGCAGCAAAAATCCCTTCCATAGAGAGTAAGATTAAACTAAAAGGTCCCTTAATGATTTGGTAAACTTTTTTTAATCCATCTAAGATATCTTTCCCTTGGCCAATCAGTCTTATTAAGACTTCTGCGTCTGTTCCTGAAAGATAAGGAAACTTTTCAAAAACTTCTTCTCTATTTATTATCTTTCCATCAAAGACTAAAGATAATGGTCCTATTTTTGTTTCCTGAAGAGTAACTGGTTGAGGATCTCTTTGGCTTAAGCAAGTAATAGCTACCTGAACTTCTTCTGTTTTATCTTTCAATAATGGTGTAATTTTCCCTTTTCCAGAAACTGTTTCAATTTTGTTTCCTTTTAAAAAAGAAAATCCTGCCCACTCGTCTCCTCTGTGTTGTAAAACAGATGAACCTCTTTTTAGTTCTCCTAAACAATCACTATCAAAGCAAACTCCAAGTACTCCGGACATTTCCAACCTCCTTTATTCATATTTTCAAAGAACAATTTTTTATCATTACCCCCTCTTCCCTAAGTAGCTCTATTTTCCTTTTTTGTCCATAAGCAAATCCTCCAATTTTATTGTCTGACCTTATTACTCTGTGACAAGGAATTTCCAAGCTTCTATTTTTATTTAAAACATTCCCTACTGCTCTCCAGGCTTTTGGATATCCTGCTTTTTGCGCAACATTTTTATAGTTTAGAACCTTTCCTTTTGGGATTTTTTTAACAATATTATAAACTCTTTCCTGAAAACAATTTTCTTTCATAAATTTATTTGCTTTCTTAAGAATTCTTTTTGAGTTTTCAAAACACAGCAAGTTAATGGTTTTTTGAAAATCCAGCCATTTGTACCCAATATGTTCAGAAGAAATAACAATCTTTTTTCTTTCTGCTTCTGCTAGATAAAAAACAACTGTCTTTTGAACAGTCTCTTTATTTTTAAAAAAATATTTAATTGTTTCCCTAAATCCTTCTATTATTTTAATATTTTTCAAGCCTGTTTCTTCTCTAACTTCCCTCTTAGCAGCATTAAGCTCTCTTTCATTTTTCTCAATATGGCCCTTAGAAAAACCCCAATAATTTTTCTTCGTCCGAGAACCGGACGGATAGTGCAAAAGAAGATATTTTATTCCTTTATTTTTTATAAAAATTACAGCTCCTGCTGATTTTTCTTTTTTCATTATTCTCCTAAATTTAAAATTGCTTCTTCGTTGAATTACTATTTTCTTGTTTCGTCAAAAATATCTTTAAAGCTAAAATGCAAACCATGATCAAATACTCCGCGGATATCTTTTCTTAAGAATAAAAGTATAGAAGCTCCAACCAAGCCAAAAATGCCAACTACAATAAAAACAGGATTAAAGCCAAAATGAGTTACCGCCCATCCTCCAACAGCTCCAAAAATACCAATTCCAAATCCTACTGAAGTAGCGTCTATTCCCCATTCCGTAGATTCTCTTCCTTTATCAATATGTCTTGTAAAAATAGCTGCCCATCCAGACGACGTCATTGCCATACCAATAGCATAAACTGCCTGTAAAAGATAAATATGTATTGGCAAAGAAGCAAAAACAAAACCAAAAGGAACTAAAGCTGCAATAAAAAGACCTATTACTAGAAACAAATAATCATCTTTTTCTCCTGGGCAAGTATCTAAAAAAATTCCAATAGGAATTCTTAAAAATGATCTTGATATCCAGTAAACAGCAGTTGCCATTCCAACTATAAAAATTGATCCCCCTTCAATTTTTTCAATAATAAAAACAGCAAAGATTGGAGAAATCAGCCCCCAACTCGACCAAAAGACTAAATCACTTATAATCAGGTATTTAATGATGCGGTTAACTTTAAGTCCAATCATTACTTTATTTTAGAACATTAAAAGATTAAAATCCATTATTATTTCCGTTGTTAATCAATTTTCCTATTTTCTTGAATAAAATAGCTCCAAGCAATCTTGTTCCCATTTTAAAGAAAAAGAAAATTCCGATTAGAGCAATGATCATTTCTGCTCCTCTTATAACCATTGTAAAAACAGGAGCAATAGAAACATTTATCCCTAAACCATTAAAGGCAAAAGCTTGAAAAGCTTCATGTGTACCCAAAGCAGCAGGGATAGGAATAACTAAAGACATATATGAAAAGCCAAGAATAGACAAGGAAGACAGAAAACTTAGCCCTTTCCCCAAACAAAGAATTAAAAACCAAGCCCTTGTGAGCGCCAGTCCAGATTTCAGGAGAGATAACAATATTGCTTTCCAAAAAGAACTTTCTTTTAGTTTGAAAAACTTAAAAAACTCTTTTTCTATTTCAAGAGGCTCTTCGTTTTTCAATTCAGGATTAAAAAACTTCCCAAAGGCCTTAATAATACTCTGTTTTTTAAAAGTTTTAACATAAAAAAAAGCGATTCCAGAAGAAAAAACAATAGTTACTATTCCTAAAATTATTTCCAAAGATCCTAATGGAAATCTTTTTGAAAATAAAAATACAATTCCTCCGAAGATAACCAGTAAATAAACAGTAATTTCAATAATTCTGTCAATAATTACTGATGCCATTGCCTTGTCCCAAAGAATAGAATATTTTTTCTTAAGAAGATATGCTTTAAAAGTTTCTCCTCCAAATAGCAGTATTGGAGCAAAAAAAGTAATTGAAAATCCAGCCAAATAAATCCTGAATAAGGAAAAAAATGAGATGTCTTCTCCTTGATTACGTAAAATTTCTTTCCATCTTAGTCCTCCAACTGCTAATATTAAAATAGTTAGAGCAATAGTTAGCAGACCTTCCCATCCGCTAAAAGCAATAAACGTCAATTTGACTTCCTGCCATCCAATAATGTTGACAATCCAGATTAAAATTGCTAAACCAACTACTAATGAGAGTAAAAAGAGTATAATTTTTTTCATAACTGATCTTTATTTTATATTACTTACGCATAAAAGTAAATGTAAACCTTGACAAAGTGAAAATAATAAGTATAATATAAGTATAAAAGTTCCTTAAATTTTCTTATTCTTCAGTCTTTTGAGAATCTGCCTCTGTCACCTCCTTTTGAGGTCCCCAATTAGTTCTTTAACAAAACTCGGGGATAATGGCTTTATGCCCAAAAGGTTCTCATAAGACTGAATGATAAAAAATGAATAAAAAGAAGGGAGGTTATTGTATTATGAGTAAAAATAACGGGGGGAGTCGCTGCTATCTGGGACAGAAAAGGCAGATGGTGGAGGATGGCAGACTTGGTAATGAGATTACCAAGGATGCCAGAGTATCTGGCGTTAACATAGAAGAATTCTTTAGCAAAAAGAATTCTTCTAAAAAGGAGGAAAAGGAATAAGTAACACATAAGGGCCTCTACTCATCTGAGTTAGAGGCCCAAACTATTTCTTAATATTAAAATAATGTTTTTTGATTTAACCTTTTTTTCTTTTTTTTACCAGAAACATTAATCTTTCCAAAGACTCCGTCAAACCCTGGCTCAATGTTTATTCTCCCCTCTCTTGCGCTAATAACTGCTTTTGCAATTTCTTTAGAACTTGCTTCTTCTAAATCAGATGATGATGACTCTAATAATATTTTAAATTCTGAACCTATTTTTTTAATCAATTCGTCGTATTCTTTCTCAACTTTTTTTGAACTTGACCCTATTTTTAAAACCTCGGCAATTAATTCCCGTAAAGGAATCAAACTCTTAAAAGGAACTATTTTAGATGGTTTAAATCCTTCTGGTTTGTCAGAAAGCTGCTCTGCTCTATTTAAAACTCCAATAGTTAATGGCTTTTGGCATACAGGGCAAACATTATTATATTTTCTTGATTCTGGAGGAGATAAGGAAACTTCGCAATTCCTATGTCCGTCATAATAGTATTTCCCCTCTTGTGGATAAAATTCAATAGTTGAAAGCAGTTTTAATTTCCCTTTAATTCCTTTTATAGCTCCAGCAATGCTGTTATAGCTTAATCTATCTCCTTCAAAAACAGTTGCTTCCCTTCCAAGCTTTTTCGGAGAATGAGCGTCAGAGTTTGAAATTAAAGTTCTGCTTCTACAATCAGCCATTCTCCAGAGCATTGGAGGATCTGCTGAAAGGCCTGTTTCTAAACCATAAATATCTTTTGAATAATCTCCAAAGCATTCATGGATTGAATCAAATCCAGACTTTGATCCAAAAACGCCAAACCATGGCGTTAATACGTGAGCCGGAATAATCAAACAATCTTTAGAAATATTTAAAACAATTTTTGCCAATTCTTCGGCATCAATCCCTAAAATCGGTCTTCCATCAGATAAGAGATTACCTATCTTCCCCAAAGAATTGTTTATCTTTTCTACTACTTCAAATGATGGAGCAAAAACAAGAGTATGAACTTTCCTTGTTTTTCCTTTCTTTGAATAGATAGACGATATTTCTGATGTTAGAATAAACTTTGAATTAGAGTTTCTTAATTTAAAAAGGCCATTTTCTGGCTTTAATTTTGCTTTTAAGTTTTTAAACCATTCCGGATGAGTAAAATCCCCTGTCCCCAAGATATCTATCCCTTTAGTTTTGGCAGATTGGCTAATATGCTCTAAATCCATATCCCTAGAAGTGGCTCTAGAATATTTGGAGTGCAAATGAAAATCAGTAATGTATTTCATGGTTTTTAACTACTTCAAAATAATCGTTGTCGTCAAAGCAGGCACACTTGATATTTTCTTGAGGAATACCAGTTCTTTTGCTCAAAGCCATCTTATATAGGAAAACTTGATTATCAGAGCTTTTTTTATTGTATCTTACGTCTGGCTTGTAATCAAGAATAATAACTTTGTTGTTTTTAATCTGCAAGACATCAATATGCCCTGAGAGAGCGCTCTTTAGTTCCAATTCCGGAGCTTCGTTCGGATATAGATAAACTGGAACTTCAACAGCTATAGTCTCATTATCATTAACAAGCATAAAGTTTTGAACTATCGGATGTCTTTCTCTATTATTCTTTGCCAAACGCAGAGCAAGTTTTGCTAAAGGTATGACAATATTGTCTTCATCTCTTATTCTTTCAAAAGAAACACTTGGAACCACTGAATTGGAACATCTTGGCCCATCCATAAATAATTGTTCCGGACAATTATTGTAGACATCTAAAAGATATTCTTTGATTCCTAAAAAGTTTTTAGAAAGCTTATTCAGTTTTAAAGAATGAAACTTAAAAAGATATTTTTGCTGATGATAAAACAACTTTTCCTTTATTGTGTCTTTTGGAAGAAAGGTAAATTTTTTTCTGTACTTTAAAAAAGAACAGACATCTTTATGGCAGTCTATTATAGAAAAAAGTTCTTCTTCTAAAATATCTTCCCTAAATTCCGTTCTTATTTTCTCTCTAACGTCATTAAAAGTAAGCCCTGAATTATATAGGATAAGCGCGTTCAAGGCAGCTGCAGAATAATAGTCGTTATTTATATTGTTATTTAAAAAAAGGCTTCTCATAAAAATAAAAAACACTTCTATAATAAGTAATTAGATTTTAATGTTATAGTCCTTCAACTATCTGAGGTAAGTTTCCAATCAAATACCAAATGATTAAAGAAAGAACTGTAATAGCAATGATAATGTCAAGTTTGCTCATAATTTTAATATCTTATCCAATAATATAATAATCCAAAATATTCATGAAAGCAAAGATCGCTTTTTCTTAAATTTCTTGGGTCAGGAAAAAAATCAAATAAGTCATAATCGCTTTCTTTCATAAAGTCTCCTGGCGCTGGAATAGGAGATAATCCCTGCTTTTCAAAAACATACATCGATCTCGGCATATGATAAGCTGATGTTGTCAGTATAAAAGAAGATTGCCCAATTATTTTTTTCACTTCAATAGCTGCCTGATAGGTATTTTTTGAATTCTGCTCTAAAATAATATCTTCTAAAGGAACATTCAGAGTTTGGATAAACTTGGCTATTTCTTCTCCAGGTTTTTGCGAAAAAGAAACAGGGCTAGAGCCGGAGATAATAATCTTTGGCTTTTCTACCATTTTAAAATAAATCTTAACTGCTTCAAGAACCCTGTACAAAGAAGATTCAGCTATCTTGCTCGGAAAAGACATGTTTCCTTTTCTTATTCCTGAAATAAGAAGAACGATATTTTCTGCTTCATCTTGAGGGTCATAAGCTTGATATTTGTTTTCTAACGGAGAAATAACAAAATCTACCACAGGAGTAATTGAAAAAAGATAAAAAATAATCAAGCCAACAATTATTAAAATTCTTCCTGCTTTTTTTTTAAAAAGAGCTGCTCCTATTATTAATAAAATAAAAAGAAATGTGCTTGGGTATAAAAATATTTGGAAAAACTTAAAAGCAATCATATTCAAAATCAAGTAAAACTAACTGAAGAGCAATTTGAAGTTGCAGATTAGTAAAAATATAGATATTCTATCTTAATTTAGAGCTTGTATACTTTGTATCCTTCTCTTACTTTTTTTTCAATCTTCAAGCCAACCGAATCGTTCTTCTTTGCTTTTTTAACTTTTTCATGCTCTGATTCCATTGACCCTACAATTTGAGTAAAATCCGTTTCTCCTCCCTCGATCCTAATAGTATCTCCTTCTTTCAATTCTCCAGAAAGATCAATTACAGCTACTCCAATATTTCCATAATAATGGTTTATTTTGCCTACTAGTTTTCCTTCTTCCATAAAATTATATTTTTAAATTTTCCGACCTTTAAGTATTTTGACTATTTTCTGAACTAATCTTTTCGGATTAGAATCATAAATAATCCTTGGCCCTCTCCTATGTGGTTTTATTATAAAATGCTTAATAAGGTCTGCTGTTCCACCTGTTTTAGTAAGAACTCCTATTAGTTTTTTGCCTTCAAATGCAATGGTAAATTCATTAAGCGTTCCCATTCTTCCGCAGCAAATTATAACAGCGTCAGCAGCTCTCGTCATTAAGAGATTTCTTCCTGAATAGTCAAAGCCAGTATATACTATGACATCAAAGTTCTTTACAGGAAGCTTATATACTTTTCTATGAGCAGCTTCAGAGGCTGCAGGAGAAAAACCAATACTGATTCCTCCTTTTTCCTTGCATCCCTCTGCAGCAAAATATGGAGCTCCAATAGTTGCTCCTGTGATTAAAACGCATTCCTGGCGGGCAATCTCCCTTCCAACTTCTCTTGAAAGCTCTTTTATGTTCTTTACGCAATGCTTTATTATAGAAGCACCGCTGACAGCAATCTTATATTTTTTCTTATATGTATCTTTCATATTCTTTTCTTAATTTTACCATAAAAAGAGCTTAGAGCAAACCATAGTGCCCTCGCCCTGACTCGAACAGGGATTTTAACCTCCGGAGGGTTATGTTTTATCCAATTAAACTATGAGGGCTATTTTTATTATATAACCAAATGAAAGGAGAAGCCAATTACGACTTCTCCCTTGGGAAGAGGATAGCATAAGCTCTCCTCTTAAGCGCCGTATACAGAGTATGATGTATCCAGAGATCATCCTCACATAAAATAGGTTTGCCATCTGTCCTGGATTTCCAAGCTTCTTTTATCTTACCATCCCTGTCTAAATAGAAACAAACTTTGAATTCCCCCCCTTGGAGAACAACACTTTTAGCTTTACCATTACTACGAGGCACTTTGATTACTGTTGTATTCAAATTTCACCTCCTTGCCTTCTACTTATACTTCATTTTTTCCTTTTTGTCAAGAACTAGATAAATATTCTTTCCCAAAAAACCTTTTTCTTTTACATTAAAACCAGCTTCTTTAGCAATTTTTTCCAGTTCTTTTATTGTGAAACAATGAACATATCTCTGACAAACATTTCCCCATGGAATAAAAACATCTTTGAAATCCAGTTTTGTCTTCCTGAATATTTTCAATAAAGCATATTTAAGAACCAGTTTAAAAGGAATATTCCAAACAGTTAATACAAAAATACCATTTGGATTTAAAACTCTTTTTACTTCCTTAAAAAACTTAATTCTCAATTCCTTGGAAGGAATATGATGCAACACAGCTATGCTGTAAATCTTGTCAAAAGAGTTTTCTTGAAAAGGAATGTTCAAGACATCCCCCTCTCTAAAACTTGCTTCTGGATATTTTTCTTTAGCAATTTCAATTAAGTTTTTGGAATTATCAATTCCGTAATATTCTGCATTCTTGAAAACTTGCAGCATTCTGCCGTTTCCGCATCCAAGGTCTAAAAGTTTGTCGCCTTTTGTGATATATTCAGCTAATGGCTTTAATTCTTTCCAAACAAAGCTGCGGGTATTTGAAAACTCCTGAGAAATGCTGTTGTAGTTTTCCCTTGTCTGGTTTAATAAATATTGAGCATAATTTTTATCCATGGACGCTTGTGAATTAATAATTAAAGAATTAATAAAAAGCAAAGCTGAAAATTCGGTTGATTTGTCTTTTATTAAAAAGAAAATAGCCAAAAAAACAGCAACTCTCTGCCCTTCAAATTCTAATCTATTAAAAGTTTATCATGAATTAGTCAAAGCAAAAAGAATAAAAATATCAAAAATAATTGAAAGGCTCCTTATTACAAGACCAGTAAGGTCTCTTTCAGGAATTATCAATGTTTCTGTTTTAACAAAGCCCTATCCATGCCCTGGCAAATGCGTTTTCTGTCCAACTCAAAAAGGAGTTCCTAAAAGCTATTTAGACAATGAGCCAGCAGTGATGAGAGCTATTGAAAACAAATACCATCCTTATAAGCAAGTGCAAAACAGATTAAGAGCATTAGAAGTAAACGGGCACCCAATAGATAAAATTGAAATAAGGATGATTGGAGGAACATGGTCATATTATCCAAAAACATATAGAGAGTGGTTTATAAAAGAATGTTTTAGGGCTTGCAATGAATTTAAAGGTAAAAAGACAGAACAATCTATCAATGAAGCTCAAAAAAGAAATGAAAAAGCAAAATGCAGAGTTGTAGGATTATCTGTTGAGACAAGGCCAGATTTTATTAATAATTCAGAGATAAAGCATTTAAGGAAAATAGGAGCTACAATGGTTGAACTCGGAGTGCAGACAATTTACAATAAAGTATTAATTCTAAATAAAAGAGAAAAGAGCATAGACCATACAATAAGAGCAACAAGACTTTTAAAAGATGCAGGATTCAAGGTTCTTTATCAAATGATGCCGAATCTTCCAGGATCAAGTATAAAAATGGATAAGGAAATATTTAAGCAGCTTTTTAAGAATTCTGATTTTAAGCCAGACCTACTAAAAATCTATCCAACAGCAATAATAAAAGGGACCGTTCTTTACAAGTGGTGGAAAGATAAAAAATACAAGCCGTATTCAAAAAAGCAATTAATAAGATTAATAAAATCAATAAAAAAGATTATTCCCTATTATGTAAGAATCCAAAGAATTACAAGAGATATTCCTTCTAAAAGCATTGTGGCTGGACCAGCTAAAATATCCAATTTAAGGCAAATTGTTTCTGCTCAAATGGAAAAAGAAGGATGGTCATGTAAATGCATCAGGTGCAGACAGGCAAAAGAATATTCTAAAGAGGAATTATTCCTTTTAAGAGAAGATTATGAAGCTTCAAAAGGAAAAGAGATATTCCTCAGCTTTGAAGATAAAGAAAGAAAGCATCTTTATGGAATGCTCAGGCTTAGAATCACTTCAGACAAAAAAGCTATTATCAGGCAAGTCCATACTTATGGGCTTCTGCTTCCTGTTTTAGAAAAAAATACTTTTAACTCTCCCCAACACAAAGGCATTGGGAAAAAACTCATTAAAGAGGCAGAACAGATAGCTAAAAAAGAGTTTGAAGTAAAAAAAATCTCTGTTATTTCCGGAATCGGAGTCAGAGAATATTTTAGGAAGTTAGGATACAGATTAAGAGACACCTACATGGTTAAAAATCTTTAATTTCTTGAAATTCTGGTCAAACCGGAACATGGAATTATTTCAATTCCTTCTTTTTCTAATTCGTCTAAAAATAAATTTACTCCCAAAGAATCAGAAGACATATGCCCTGCAATAACAACATTAATATTAGATTCTTCTGCTTCTTTCTTGTGCTCTTCAGAAATATGCATTCCAACTATTGTCCCTATCCCAGCCTGAGACATTCTTCCATAAAGTTTTGGAGATCCTTCAGTCCCTCCTGTAATTTCAGTAAGGGCAATTTTCCCGCATCTATTTTCTAGAGAACCAACAAATATTTTTGGACCAGTTCCAATTTTTAGAGCTTCCTGATATTCTGGAATCTCATTAAATAGATTAATTAAATCTTCAATTCTTTCCGGCTTTTTCTCATCAATTAATTTCTTTAAAAAATCTGCTGCAAGATTATCGCATGGAGTATGTGAGTTTATTAAATTAGTTTTTAGAAGCTTTGCAGCGTCAGTTGTTCTTTGATGGTTTAATCCATTTATTCCGCGGGCAACTTCTTCTATTCTAGGTTTCATTAATCCCTCTGCAATATTTATTGGCACTCCATAAAAGTTCAAAACATCGGCCTGAAGCTCCATAACATCAGCCAAATGACTCAATCCCCTTCCAATTGGATGATGGGCAATGATTAGATCAATGTTTCCAATTTCTTTTGCCATTAATATTTCTGCTGGACCAATATCAATTCCAACTAAAACTCTTTTAATTTCTTTATCTTCAGCAATGTTATATATTCTTGAATCCAGATACGGGTTTTCCAAAGCTTCTAGATCAAAAGATTTCTTTTCGTTTTCAGAAAGTTTCTCATAATTTGCTTTTTTTCTTTCTAAAAGCTTTGCAATTTCTTTCTCTCCTCTGAAATCAGCTTTTATTCCCAGCTTTATTGCCAGATTGTATATCTCCTTTATTTTCATAATATTTTTCATTTAACTTATTAAGCAAATCCTGCTTTTTCTTTACATCAAAAACAGTTTTATTAATTCTTGATTTCTCATTTCTTATATTCTTTTTTATTCCTTTTGGAAGTTTTTTCATAAAATTAAATTATTATTAATTCTAACGGTTTTATTGCTTTTTGTCCAGCAGTATAATCTCCTTACTTAATCTTAACTCTATCTTAATTCAAAAATATTCATTCTTGTCTCAAATTCTTCTTTTGCAATCTTTCTATCATCCCAAGGAATCTTTTTCCCATTAGCAACACACATCCATGGTTCAGAGCCCTTCCCAGTAATTATTACTGTATCTCCATGTTCTGCAAATTGAATTGCTTTTTTAATAGCTTCTCTTCTGTCTAATATCTTTATTGCTTCTTTCCCAATCCCTTTTTCAATCCCTTTTTCAATTTGCTCAAGTATTCCTTCCTCATTTTCGTCATAAGGATCTTCGTTAGTTAAAATAATCTGGTCGCAGTATTCCCCTGCTATTTTCCCAAGTTCAGGTCTTTTCCATTTATCCCTTCCTCCGCCGCAAGATCCTAAAACGCATATCATTTTACCCTCTTCTTTTATAGATCTATATACTTTTCCCAAAGCATCAGGAGTATGAGCATAATCAACAATTACCTTAAAAGGTTCTTTAATAATAATTTCCATTCTTCCGGAAACTTCCTTAATGCTTTCCAATGCTTGTTTGCAATTTTCCAAGCTGATCCCTTGAGACAATCCAACGCAAGTTGCTCCTAAAGCATTAGA
>Ga0307992_1000953_pt1 | contig 17515 bp, 15 predicted proteins | sample EllFjometagen133_FD_203162 | JGI IMG/M metagenome (GOLD analysis project Ga0307992, IMG submission 203162) | Marine microbial communities from Ellis Fjord, Antarctic Ocean - #133 | ecosystem: Environmental > Aquatic > Marine > Unclassified | place: Southern Ocean | collected 2014-10-08
ACATTTCTCTTGCACCAATGTTATTGGGTTGCAGTTCTAATATCCTTTCTTTTAACCTCGGTAATAAACCTTACCACCAAACAAGACAAAACACTACCACCCTTTTGAGTTGTTGATCTGCTGCAAGATTCAGAGGGTCGTTATTTGCATGATTCCGGTGAATATTTTCATGTTCGTTTTGCTTTTTATAACAAGCAACTGTTTGGGTGCTGTTTGAGCTCTTGATTTTTGAGTATTGCATTGGAGCTATTTCAGTGATTATAAGCAACTTTAGGGTATTAAAAAAGGCACTGACTCTTGTCAGCACCTTTGTCTGTGTTCTGGTTGTGCGTTTTGTGTTACCCTGTTTCTGATTTTTCCTGTTTCTTTTCAGCATACTTTTTCTGTAGTAATTCACTTTCATATTGTCGGTAGCTTGGACCATTGATCTTTACAATAACTGAGTGATGGTGGATACGATCCAATATGGCACTTGTAGTGATAGGATCCCCGAGGAACTCCGGCCAGTCCTGCTCCTCGACATTGGTTGTAAAGATCAGAGACTTCTTATCGTTGTATCGCTTATCGATCACTTTAAAGAGCAGGTGAGCCTCCTTAACGACCTGTAGCTCCAGGCGGTCATGTCCCATCTCATCGATCAAGAGTAGCTCTGGATTGATGTACTTTTTCATTCTCTTGTCCAGTGTCTTTTCGTACACTCCGGCATTCAGATCATTAATCAGATCACTGCAGGTAGTGTAATAGGTCTTGTATCCTTTCTGACAAGCCATCAGGGCAAGGCTTCTTGCGATATGTGACTTCCCGACCCCATTGGTTATACTTGTAAAAAGGATCGACTCATTTCTCTCAATGAACCCCAGTGAAGCCAGGTCCATAATCAGTTTCCGGTTCAGCTTTGGCTGGAAGTCAAAATCAAAGTCTGCCAGTAACTTCAGCGGCTGGGGCAGTCTGCTGCTTTTAATAAGGGTCTCAACACGTCTCTGCTGCTTAGCTATGGCTTCTGCCTGGATGACCTCACTAATGAACTGATAGTACCCAAGCGTGTTTTCATTGGCCCGATCAACCATCCGGGTGTACTCTTCAGGCAGAACCTTTAGTCCCAGGTAACGGCAGCTTTCCAGGAACTGCTCCTGTTGCTGCTTTGTGCTGTTTGTATTTCTATTGCTCATAACTATTGTTGTTTTTGGGTTTAAAGGATAATTTGATACTATACCTGGGTTCGGAGTTGTTTACAAGGAAGCCTTCGATAGTACCTGATTCAAAGACTCTGTATTGCAGCGCCCTGCGCACAGCCACCATGATATCATCAATGCGGTAGTTTACTTTCATCGATAGCAGGTTGCGCAAGTGATGGCGCCAGGAACCTGGCTTATGCCGTTTGAGCTGGTTGATATACTCACTCATCTCAGGTGAGAAGCTTTCCAAGCGGGCAATCACATCGGCTATAAGCAGATCCGGTTTCTTGCGCACCTTCTTAACAACCCCAACATAGCGCTCCTTGCGGTCTTTCTCTGCCAGTGGATGAGTGGCCAGCAACTCGCCATTGGATGAATAAACCATCAGGTGATCTTCTGTAATGCGAACCGGGCATACTTCATACATGTAGTTCTGTGGTGTCACATACTGGTAGCCCTTCCATTGCACACACGACTCCTGGTTCACAATAAGATGAACCACAAGAGAAGTATCAAAGTGATTAACAGGCAGAACCTGTAAAAAGGGATGCTCATGGATGTACATATCAATTGGCCTTTTTTTGGTCGTCGCATGCTTGCGCAGATCATTGATACTTTCAAGCCAATGTTGTAACTGCTGTTTCAGATCATCAATATCCCTGAACTCACGACCATTTAAAAAGCTCCTCTCAAGATAATAAAACGGTCGCTCTATTTTCAAGTTCTCAGTAGGATTGCCAGGTCGGATCGTTAGGGGACGGAACCGGTAATGGGTGGCAAATTCAAGGTACTTTGCATTAAAGACAGGCCGGCCAGCCTCCCAGCGATCCACACACGCCTTCTGGTTATCGCTCTTGATTTCTTTTGGCACACCATCCAGATAAATAAACGCATTAATAAGAGACTGAAAAAGAGTCTTCTGCTTTTTGTCTGTCACCACCTCGATATATTGCCTGCGGGAGTAGCCCAGGATATAACTCAAGAAAGTAACCTGCTCTGTTTTACCTGAACCGGTAAAGGGTATCCGGTAATCGCTCCAGTCGTGAGCAGCACGCTGGCCCGGGTCCGTTTCCACCATATGAACCGGCGTTTTTGATACCACCTTACGCACGCTCTGCAGGTAATCACCCACGATGGTGATTCCTCCCTCAAAACCCTTTTGCTTTAAGTGCTCATATACTCGCTGTCCGGTGATATTACTGTATTTCTCTAACAACTCACCAATAAACTCCTTGTATGGATCCAGCTTACTTGGGTAGTTCTTTTTAGGCTTTACATGCTCACTTTGGGTGGTAGCGCGTAAATCTGAGTTTGCTACCAGTAAGCGGCAAACCCGCTCACGGGAGATACCTAACTCTTTGGATAGCCTGCGCATTGACCAGCCCTGACCATGAAGCGTGACCACAGTGTTCTCTAAACTCTCATCTTTCATCTTGTTGTGTTGATTTATGGATTTGTAATTCAGTAATGACTTTCGTTAGTTTTCTTACATTCCCTGATACCTTGTCAAAAAAGGGGGTGATGATCACTCTTTCACTCTGACTTAACATATCCAGTCGCTGATCACTAAGGCGAGAGAGCATGATATGAACCGACTGTATTACATGCAACATGGATTGCATCAGATCATTGCCATAGGAGCATAGCCGTACATCATAAGGATCTTGAGGTGAACCTGCCTCTTCCTGTTTTAACACACACTCGGGATGGGTAAGAATATACTGCTGCTGATCTGCATCTTTTGCCTTTAAAAAAGCCTCCACCAGTGTATCACTCTGACGCGAGGTAAGATTAAAATTGGTAATAGAACTGGCAACTGCACTCTGGTTGCCGCGCGGCAACCGGATAAGGGTCCGGGCCTGACTGCTCGAGAGTACTCCCATCATGATCTGCGCCGAGACCTTTTCATCTATCTTTTCAATCAGAGACAAGCGGCGGCTTACCCACGAGCGGCTATAGCCGATTAGCTCTGCAAGGCTCTGCTGATCCAATGAATGTGTCTGCTGCAAATCCTGCAATACCAATGCCTCCTCCCAGGCCTCCATTGAACGGTGCGGACGGTTATAACTTAACAGCAATACCTTCGCCTGTGGTAAATCAATATCCAGTACGCGGCACTGAAGTGCCTCTGTTAAAAGGTTTTCCGAAGCAAAAAATCTCTTAAATCCATCTATTAGCTGGTACTTATCTTCGTGAACACGGGCTATTACAGCTTGTAATTGGCCATGAACACGCATTGACTTTTCAACCTGCAGGATTCTGGCCGGATTGACAATGCGAACACTTGCAAGTGACAAATCAAATTCACTTAAGGGAACCTCCTGGATTATCGTATTCATCACAGATGTTTTTAGTCCCCGTAAATCTATATGTCGAATATTTGCTGTGCAATCCTGTTCCTATTTACAATCATTCCTGTTTTAGAGTTACAATCATCTGGACCCCCTTAATTATGGGACGCCAGCCATTAACGTGTTCCTATTTACAATCTTTTTTTCTTTTACCTTAAATAGCGCGTAAGCACCATCAATACTAGGCTGTAGAGATAACGCGTTCCTATTTACAATCATTTCTTTTTTTACTTTTAACAGCATATATGCCCCATCTTCCCTGGGATGTAGAAGTAACGCGTCCGTCTTTACAATCATTTGAACCGGATCTTTTTGACGTTTTTTGTTTCGTGCCTTTTGTAACGCGCGATTACGTTTTTCATAATTAGGATGTGACTTGCGGTAATTCCTTTGATATTGATCAGAAGGATATTTTCTTCGCCACTCTCTCTGACATTCAAGACTCCGCTTCTTATATTTTAAGTTCTTCTGGTATTGTTTGCTCTTCCATATCCGCATTCTGGCTTGCTGACATAGATTGGAGGAACAATACTTTTGATTCTTCTTGATACGGGGATTACAGGGTACCGTTTTACCACAATGATGACAAGTGAAGGTTCGGGGCATGGGTCTCTTTCTTTTCCCCGAAAGTTTACCCTTTTTTTATAGATTCTATTAGGTGGTAGTGGTTTTTACCGGAAAGTGGTAGTGGTTAACTCCGGCGTTAAAATACATGGAAAAGCATAATGAGTTTCCTCCAATTGAAGCTGCTTATGGATATGATTTATTTAAAATTTTATCTTCTGTTGCGTTAGTGGAGTCAAATAATTTATCTTTTGTGGATAAACTATCAAAAGTTAAAGAATTTGAAGGTGCTTTTGGAAAACAAGTAATTCCAATTAATGGAGATATTATTACAAAAGTTGCTTTAGCTAAATATAAATACGGAATTGAAATTATAACAATACAAAATTATTAGCAATGTTAAATAAGTTTGATATTTGGGTATCACGTTTTATCCCAAAAAGAAAAAAACGTTACGGTATTTACTGTATTATTGGGATTCCTGCATTAGCTTTAATTATTTGGGGTATTCTTAATTTATTTGGAGTTGTGGGAATTCATTGGAAGTTTGTTCAAGATAACAAATTAGATATAATTATTAGCTTATCCATTTCAATAATTGGATTAATCTTTAGCATATTAATTATTGATTCGATAAAAGGTTTTTTTGCAAATAATATTGATGAATTTTTAAACCTTTTAAACTCATTTTTAGCTGACATTAATGCTGAAGACGAGATAGTAATTATTACACCAACATTATGTATTGGAGGCATTCAATATAACGGTTTATTTAAAAAATACTCAGAAGGGCTAACAAAATTAATCAAAAACAACAAAAATGTTAAAGTGTATTCAAATTCTATAACTACCGAACTTATTAAAAAGTTTAACAAATTGGAAGATTATGATAAAAAAAAGGGATTAATAACAAAATCTACTAATCATTTAATTAAATTTCATAAGGAGTTATGGAAAGAGCGAGCAAATCGAAAAGAACAAAAAAAGACAGACCCTTTTGTTGAATATATACAAGAATTTATTACTTTTTACAAAGACTTACCTGAAATAAAAATTAATAATCTTAATACTTTGCAAAATGAATTAAAAACTGTTACATTTTTAAAAATATCTTCTAAATCAAAAAATAACAACGGTGTGTTTGGGATTTTTGATGACAAATATGAATTAACAGGTAATACAATTAAAAATGATTCTGTTATTGCTATTAACAAATTATTGATGAATAATAAGTGATTTGTCTTATATGAATAATAATAAAATACCATATTTCGTCAATTTCCAAATTACTAGAAAATGCAATTTAAACTGCATGCATTGCGGATTTAATGCTGGAGAAGAAAGAATTAAAGAATTAACATTTGATGAAATTATTGAGATTATCAATGAGCTGTATTACTTGAATTGTAAAAAAATTCAGATTACAGGTGGTGAGCCTTTGTTACGAGACGATGTGTATGATATTATAAACTATACAAATTCATTAGGAATTGACACTCAAATTTTATCAAATGGTTTTTACATTACAGAAGAAGTCGTAACAAAACTAAAAGAATCTGGCATATCCGGTGTGGGTATTAGTTTGGATGGATTAAAAAAATCGCATGATACATTCAGACGTTTTTACGGAGCTTTTGAAAAAGTAATTGATGCGTTGAAGATTCTCATTAGAAATAATATTAAAACGAATGTTTTAACAACTGTAAGCAAATTTTCCCTAAATGAACTTGATGAATTATATACATTATTGTATGGACTAAAAGTTAATAATTGGATTATACAAACGACTGCCCGTGTTGGCAGAATGCAACAATTCAATGAATTTGCTCTTGACCCAAAAGATTCTTTGGTACTTGAAAAATTTATTTATAATAAACGAAACCTAAATGGAATTAATATAATACCGGGTGATTCGATTGGGTACTATTCTGAATTCGAAAATAAAATCAGAAATGGCAAATCGTTTACAGGTTGTTATGCCGGAATCTATCAAATGGGTATTTTAAGCGATGGTAGTGTTGTCGGTTGTTTGGCAATGCCCCATACTAAAGATTTTATTGAAGGGAATATTAGAGAAAAATCCCTTTCAAGTATTTGGTTTGATGAAAATAGTTTTAGTTATAACCGCAAGTTTAAACCAGAACTTTTAGAAGGTTATTGTAAAGTATGTAAACATGGTAGTATTTGCAAGGCAGGTTGTAGAGCTAATGCTTTTGGTGCCACTGGCAATCTTTTCAATAATCCATACTGTACTTATAAAGAAAATAATTTCAAATAAAATAATATTATGAAACAGAGTTTGAATACTAAACTAAGTAAAGAAAGAGTAAAAGCCATTTTAACAAAAAGACTTTTAGAAGAATCATTTTATGGCGTTCTAGGAATACATCCCAATGCAACAAGTGATGTTATAGAAAATGGCTTTCAAAAAAAATTAGAGAAAGCAACTTCTAATACTGAACTTTCAAAGATATTGAAAGCGTATTCCACACTTGCAAGTAGTTATAGAAATTTATATGACGATTACTTAAAAAAATACAGAGAAGGGATTGAAAGAGCGGCAGAGATATCTTCTGAGAAAAACATTTCAATTGATGACTCTGCTTTGCAAAATAAAATAAAAGATAAAAGTATTTTACCGGAAGGTGTATTTATGCAACCATGGGCGACTTCTTTGTAAATACCTGTAAAACTATTATATGCAAATATTAATAAACATCATTTTGTCTGGAGCAATATATTTATTAGTTGCTTTATCGTTTATGCTTATTTATTATTCTGCAAAATTTTTAAATATTTCGCATGCTATTATTTTAACAATAAGTGCTTATATTAGTTTTTCAATTCAGCAATTAAATATCTCATTATTTATTGTTATTCCTTTGGCTATTATCATTACAATATTAATAGGAATAAGTTTGGAAATAATTGTTTTTAGAAACTTACGAAAAAGTAAAAATCATTCTTTTGTATTATTAATTGCTTCCATAGGCATATATGTCATTCTTCAAAATATTATTTCTTTAATATGGGGTGATGAAACAAAATCCATTCGTACCGGAGTAGTAAAAGCTGGTAATGAAGTAATGGGAGCATATATTACAGACATCCAAATAATCATAATCATTTCTTGTGTCCTACTTTTTTTATGTGTAGTCGCTTTATTGAATATAACAAGTTTTGGTAGACAGATTCGAGCTGTTTCTTCAAACGAAGAGCTGGCAGATATTTTCGGAATTAATTCAAACAAAATTATTTTATGGGCATTTGTTTTGGGTTCTGGATTAGCAGCTATTGCCGGTATATTGGTTGCGTTTGATACCGATATTACACCTACAATGGGTTTTAACCTTTTAATTTATGGAATTGTAGCTATGATAATTGGAGGTGTCGGAAGTACATGGGGATTAGTCGGAGGTGCATTTCTTTTAGCAACTGCCCAACACCTTGGTGCTTACTATATTGACAGCAAATGGATGGATGCCATCGCCTACATCATCTTGATATTATTCCTAATTTGGAAACCTCTTGGTTTTAGTGGTAAACGATTAAAGAAAATAGAAATATAGACACGAATTTCACGAATTAACACGAATAATATTTGTTGAAATTTGTGTCAAACAAAATATAGAATGTTACTTATGACTGAAAAAATAATTTATAAAGAAGAATCATACAAAAGAATTATTTTATAACTATTCGTGAAATTCGTGTCTATGTTTAGTAAAGAAGATATAATAAACCTCTCAACCGACAGCAGTTTCAGTAGAGGAGAAGACTATTATGAAAGCGGGTGTATAAAGGAAATTACACGCACGGGAAACAGCTTTAAAGGAACTGTTTCAGGATCGTATTTATATAAAGTTACATTGTATTTGGAAAATGGAGGCTTGAATTTCCAATGTAGTTGCCCCTATGTTTATGGAGGACTCTGCAAACACGAGATTGCTTTTGCATTAGCTATACTTAACGGGGAGTACTCCGAAAAAATTGAGATAAAGCCCGATCCACCTGCTGACAAGGCAGAATTCAGTAACTGTTTTAAAAATACAGATCAGAAGAAAAAATTAAGTTTCCTCAAACAGCTTTTGGACAAAGATTCTGATTTGCAAAATCAATTTGTTTCGTTTATAAAAAGCGAATCGGAAAACCTTGATAAAATCACCGGAATCGATATCGATAAAATAAAAGAAAGCGTTCACAATCAACTTGCTTCAATCGATTTCGATAGTATTGTGGAAAATCATGATCCTTATTATGGAGGTCATTATGATGATGATGGATATTTTGATACTGCGAATGATGAAATCAGCGATGTATTCCTGCCATATAAAAATAAAGCCATTGAATATGTAAAAAAAGGCAATCTGCCGGATGCTGTAAGAATAATGCTCGGATTATATGAAGGCATTCAAAACCTTCCCGACTTTGAAGACAACGAATATGAAATATTTTATGAAAGTTATGATAACATTGCCCTTGGTTTGCTCAGGGAGCCTTATGAAGAGATAACAGGCAATATCGGACAAATTGTAATATCGGATGAATTGATACATAAAGTGCTTGACCTGTTTTTTCAGCGATACGAACACATTGAAAGCAATTATTCCGATATAGATGAAAAAGGGGATGAAATACTAATGTACATCCTGAAGCATTTTGAAAAACTCTTCCTTTCATTAATTACCAATAAAAATACAGCAGGGTACTTCTACAGGATCATCCAGAAAAATGGATTAGAATGTACAGATACGGCATTTGTATTGTTGAAAATCGCCGAACTTACGGAAGATGAAAAAATGTGGATAGAAATGGCTGAAAAATTTGCCGCATTTGAGCAAAAAATAACAAAACAACTGCTGGAAAAATACAAATCTGAAAACAAAGAAAAGGATTTCAACAGGATTGCCGAATTGGCTTTTAACAAATGGGCAGGGAATTTCGATCTTTACCTGGTAAATAACCTGAATAAAGAGTCAAAAAAAGAATTATACATTAAAGCCCTGCGGACTTATACAGCAGGCAAACAAAGCATCGCACATTATAATGAACTTAGAGAATATTTGAACGAAGCACAAAAAAAAGGGTTTGCTGATGAAATAAAGAAAGGTTATCATGAAATATTCTTTGTTCAGATATTGGAAATAGAAAAAAGGCATGAAGATATTTTGGCATTTGTAAGAGAAAAAAAAGATATTTCATACAATTTTGAAAATTTAATTGCACCCATCAGAAATATTTATCCTGATGAATGTTTTAATATGATCAGAAATAAATGCAAAACTGCTTTGGGTGAGTATAACCGAAACAGGAAAACATACCAACGAATGGCGAAATGGCTGAAAGTCATGAACAGGATCGAATCAAAACAACAGGAAACAAAACAGTATATTAAAACTTTATATGAGCACAAACCAAATTTACCGGCTTTGAAAGATGAGATCAGAAAAGCACAATTGATTTGAGTTATGAGTAATAAAGCAAATATAAGAGGATATGAGAAACTGGTTTCTGCAATAGAATCGTTGTTGCACGAATCCAGATCAAAAGTTATCAGGGAAGTCAACCAAAATATTATTTCTACCTATTGGCATATTGGAAGATACATTGTTGAGTTTGAACAAAAAGGCAAAAAACGAGCTGAATATGGAACCGGGTTATTGAAGAAATTGGCTGCCGATTTAACAAAGTCTTTTGGGAAAGGTTACTCTTACAGAAACTTACAACTTATCAAGAAGTTTTATCAAAAATTCCCAATTGTGCAATCACTGATTGCACAATCTAAGAACCCAATAGGGCAATCGCCGATTGCCTTTTCTGAGAATCCAATGATGGCACAATTTTCTGATAACAAATTGCAGGTACCACCTGTAAAATCCGAACTCTCAAAAGTGCAATCAGTAATTGCACAATTATCCTGGACACATTTTGTAAGGCTTTTAAGCGTTTCAAATGAAGATGAACGCAATTTTTATCTGATAGAAACAGTCGAAAACAACTGGTCGGTGCGGGAACTTGACCGCCAGATAAATTCTTCCCTTTACGAAAGGCTACTTTTGAGCAAAGACAAAAAAGAAGTCAAAGCGTTGGCAGAAAAAGGGCAAATGGTTGAGAATATCAATGACCTTATGAAAGATCCGTATATTTTGGAATTTCTCGGACTTGAAGAATCCCACAAATATTCTGAAAACGATTTGGAAACAGCAATCATTGATAACCTCGGTAAATTTCTGTTGGAACTGGGTAAAGGATTTTCTTTTGTTGCACGGCAGCAAAGATTCTCCGCAGACACTGATCATTTTTATATCGACCTGGTATTTTACAACCGCCTGTTAAAATGTTTTGTCCTGTTTGATTTAAAAATCGGAAAAATTAAACATCAGGATATCGGACAAATGCAGATGTATGTAAATTATTATGACAGGGAAATAAAAACGTCAGAAGAAAATCCTACAATTGGAATCATTCTATGTAAAGAAAAACATGATTTTGTAATTAAATACACTTTACCGGAAAACAATAATCAAATTTTTGCGAAAAAATATCAGTTGTACCTTCCCAAAAAGGAAGAACTAAAAAAATTACTTCAACAATACTTATAATGAGTTAACCGGATATAAATGGAATACATCCTACACATATTAATAATGATTTTGTTGTATGTAATGCTTTCACAAAGCCTTACATTAACAGCGGGCTATTCCGGTTTAATTTCATTGGCTCATGCAGGTTTTTATGGCATTGGTGCTTATACTTCAGCAATTCTTTCTGTTGATTATGGTTTCCCGTTTCTAGCAACTTTACCGATTGCAATGCTAATAAGTGGAATACTTGCAGTATTTGTTTCGGTTATTGCCCTGCGAACTGTAGATGATTATTTTATCATTATTACCCTTGGTATTCAGGTTGTAGCATTTTCAATTATGAATAACTGGATGGACTTAACAAATGGTCCTCTTGGAATTCCGGGCATCCCTGCAATCTCAATTTTAGGATTTGAGTTCAGCAATAAGATATCATTTCTCTTACTTACTTTAATCCTGACAGCTATTGTTTTCTATATCTTAAAAAATATTACCAAGTCTCCATTTGGTCGAATTTTAATTGCGTTGAGCGAAGATGAAATATTCACCAAAAGCCTGGGAAAAAAAGTTTACCAGGCAAAAGTCATCAGTTTTACCATTGGTGCAATGTTTGCCGCAATTCCGGGTGTTTTGTACGCTCATTACATCAGTTACATTGATCCAACAAGTTTCACAGTAGATGAATCGATTTTCATTCTGTCAATTGTAATTATTGGGGGAATGAGAAATCTTTGGGGTGCAGCAATTGCAGCAGCAGTCTTAATAATATTACCGGAAGCATTACGGTTTGTCGGTATGCCTGGAAACATTGCTGCAAATATGCGGCAGATCATCTACGGTTTAGCCCTTGTAATTATGATGTTTAAATACAGTAAAGGATTTGTAGTTGAAAAGAATGCTGAAATGTAAAATCGAATATAATAATTTGCTTAACTTTGAAACCGAAACTTTAAAAACAAAATATGATATAGAAACACTAGTAAGTTAAAATATTAAAATAAAAAGCGTTTGCTTTTTTCTTGAAATCGAAAATCGCCAATTTTTCAAACTGTTACAAGAAAATAAGTGATACGCTCACGCCACAGGCGTGGGCTGTTCTTATTTGTAGCAGTGGGTGTTTGGCGATACCTCGATTTCAGATAAGTTACAGACCCACGCTTCTTTATTTAATCTAATCTAAATTTTAACGCTTTTGGGTCTGGGGCAAAACAAAAATCAATTTATTATGAGAAAAATTATTTTTTCACTCAGCCTGTTCTTAATGGCGGGAATCGTTTCAAATGCCCAGAACTTTGGGGTTAAAGCCGGCTTGAACATTGCCAATGCAAATGTCAAAGATGTGTCAACCAGTAGCCTTGCAGGATTGCAATTTGGGCTTGTCGGCAACTTTGACCTCTCCGAAACCATCGGATTCAACACAGGGTTATTGTATTCTCAAAAAGGATTTAAAAGGGATGAAGACAAAGTACGCATTAATTATTTGGAAATCCCCCTTAACCTTGCCTTGCAACACGATTTGGGAGATGCGAAACTTTTTGCACAAGCTGGTCCGTATATTGGGATTGGTTTATCTGCCAAGACCAAAGATAGCGATGGCGATGAATACGAATGGGATTTCGGGTCAGGTGAAGATGATGACCTTAAAAGAATGGACTTTGGTTTAAACTTGGGTGCAGGAGTTGAATTCAACTCTATACAAATTGGGGCAAATTATGGAATTGGCTTGTCAGACATAGACAATTACGATGACGAAAGTATTAAAAACGGGGTTTTTACAATTTCAGTCACTTACCTTTTCGGAAAATAACAAAACAGATAACCCGAACCTGATTTATTTTTAATCAGGTTTGGGCAGTCTGCTAATCTTTAAACTTAAAAAATTATCATCATGAGATATATATTACCAATAGCATTGTTATTCTTGGTTTTGGTTTCTGCTTGTAATAAAGACGAAGAAACCATAAAAGAAGCCAAGAAAAGTAATTTTAACGAACCGGAAGAATACATCGAAAATCCTTCGGTAACAGCAGCCATAAATGAATCGGGCATTAGCATTAATAAAGGGGATAACCCACCACCATTAGCAGGAACATATCTGGCAAACGGTGAGGTAGTTGATGCTTCATCATTAGTTAGCTCAATTGTAGGTTTACCCATTAGTTCCGAAATCAAATTGTATAATCAAACTACTTCAGGAAAAATAGATTTTCAGGAAAAAACAATGGGAATTACAGTCTGGGGAAGTGGTGGTTATGTTACCGGAGATAATGGAAGGTTTACCATTTGGCAGGAATCAAGGCAAAGTGGAAGTGAAGCAGGGCTACCTGATGACATCACAATTAATGTAGCTTTATTGATGTCAGGCACAAAGTTAAGCGATGGAGACTTGTCAGCTAAAGGAATTTCTATAATCACAAAAGTTGAAACCAGTAACAGTCAATACAACTCTGAACTTTTAGAAGGAATCTGGTGGATGTGGGATGCAGATTTTGATTTACAATCTGGAACTAAGTCAGCAAATATCAAATTTGGAAACGGGAAATCTGGTCAATCAATGAAAGAGATATTAAAAATAGTGATTGGGAAGACCACAATACATGAATAGGAAAATTCAGGTAATTTGAGAGAAGGCAGGTGGAGCAATCTTCCTGCCTTTCATTTGACACAGTTAGTTAATATCATGACACCTTGAACCCCACCCTAAAGGTCAAGCACATTTCCAATTTCACACATGCCAACGCTAAAGCAAAAAATTGTAAAAGAGCTTGCCCTGCCCGAGCGAGGAAGCAAAAACAACGAAACGGTAACACGCGTTATAAATAATTTGGCAGAAAGTACTAAATTTAAGGTCTGTATTTTTTAATAAACATAGTTACGGTTTGAAAGGAAATCGTTTTGAAATGCCAAACTATTCATAGTGTGCCGAGAAGCAGTGAACGGCAAATATAAATCACTGCATGCTGTAATTGAGATGGTGGCAACCAGTTGTAAGGTCGATCCACCGCAAGCGTTGTACAGACGGGGCTTGCAAACCACCTAAAGGTGCTGTGATAAAGAGTCATGGTGCTGAGCGTTTAGGAAAAGGTAGTCCATGAGATTGTCAGGTATTAATAAAGGAGATGAACTAACCGTAACCACTGATGAGGTGTCGAGAAGTTGGAACCTTCTGTCAAAAGCTGTAGAGTATGAAATGCAGTGATAAGCATAGCGGAAATCTGTTTACTGGTTATGTGACAGGCGTCATTCAGGTGGCATGACCTTTATTTAGGCTCAATTATGGAACTCGGGAACCTGGATAAATGATGATAGGCTGATAAAGGCTACCATAAAGGATTCGCTGTCAGTCAAAGGGAAATGTACAATAGGAACAACCTAGAGGCAAAATACCAATGTAATGTTCAGGGGCGGACTAATTCGTAGTAGTGATGAAGGTTCTGTAATGGGATTGGAGCGAAGGGATTAGCTAATATATTCTACATTTTTGCCAACTTGAAAGAGGATGAGCTTATGTTTGTAGGAAAATTAGAAGAGCCGTATGACGGGAGACTGTCACGTACGGTTCTGTGAGAGGCTCGGGGTGAAATTCCCCTTGCCTACTCGACGCGCCATCCGTTGGCGTTCATTGTTAGTGACTTCTGAGCAGACATTGAAAGCATCAAATATAAACTTTATATTATGCATAGAAAAAAATATAAAATTTTGAGAGAGGATTACTATTAGTTCATCCTATGCTAACAGATATTCATTTTGCGAAATGGAAAAATTTATTGAAAGAGAATGTTTTTGATGTACTGATTTAGAATTGCGAAAATTTATATAAGTTATTTCATAAAAACTAAATTAACTCGAAATGAAAAAATTATTTTTACTTATTTCTGTGACAATGGTTATTTCTATTTTCACTAAAGCTGCAGAAGTTGAGAATATTAGAGTTCTTAGATACCCAGAAGATATAACTGATAAATTTCTTATTACGGCTGATTTAAGTGGTCAATTTGTAACAAATCCACTCGCCTCATTAACAACAAGTTTAGCTTTAAGTTTAGGTGAACATTTAAAAATTCAATACCAAGTTCAACTTGTTCAGTCTAAACCTTGGTGGTTTGATGAAGTTCGAAATGAATATACATATGAATACGATTTTTGGAAAGAACTAATTACCGGTGAAGAACACGGAACTTTAACATACTCATCAGATGGAAGTACTATAAATTTGCCAGATGATTATAATTGGGAAGATTATGTAAGACATTTAGGGATTGTAGAAAATTTAGAAGGAGTATTAATGAGTATGGGTACGTTAACGCAAGAAGATTTTGGTAATACTTTTTATTTTAAAGTCAGGGCAAAATCAGTCGTACCTTGGGGTACTGATGATAAAACAGATTGGTCTGAATCTTCAAAATTTATATTAGAAAAAGGGCCTTCTCTTTCTTCGATAACTATTAGCGGTCCAACTTCTGTTTATGAAAATAGTTCCACAAATTATACCTGTACCGCAAATTATTCTGACGGTTCCACACAAAATGTAACAAGTTCAGCATCTTGGAGCGTAAGTCCATCCACTTATGCAACAATTGGTAGTTCAACCGGAGTTTTAAAAACAAGTTCAGTGAGTTCTGACCAGTCTTGCACAATTGAAACAAGTTTTGGAGGAAAATCAGGTACAAAAAGCGTAACAATTAAAAATGTTTCAGCAACATTAAACTCAATTACTATAAGTGGTGCAGCTTCTGTTAATGAAAATAGTTCTGCAAGTTACACCTGCACCGCAAATTATTCTGACGGTTCCACACAAAATGTGACAAGTTCAGCATCTTGGAGCGTAATTCCAACCTCTTATGCAACAATTGGTAGTTCAACCGGAGTATTAACAACAAGTTCAGTGAGTTCTGACCAGTTTTGCACAATTAAAGCAAATTTTGGAGGAAAATCAGGTACAATAAGCGTAACAATTAAAAATGTTTTAGGAACATTAAGCTCAATTACTATAAGTGGAGTAGCTTCTGTTAATGAAAATAGTTCTACAAGTTATACCTGCACAGCAAATTATTCTGACGGTTCCACACAAAATGTAACAAGTTCAGCATCTTGGAGCGTAACTCCAACCACTTATGCAACAATTGGTAGTTCAACCGGAGTATTAACAACAAGTTCGGTAAGTTCTGACCAGTCTTGCTCAATTTCAGCTATCTATGGAGGAAAATCTGTCACATATAATATAACTATTAAAAACAATGTATCTGATGATATCAAATTTTTATTTCCTTCTTTAAATCAAGAAGTATCTTTGCCAGTAAGTCTTAGTTGGGAATATAATGGTACTATGAGTGAAGATATTCAGTTTTATCTTCGAATTAAAAAAGGAGGTGAAGATATCTATGGAAAAGCAATAGAAAAAAATGAAACAATTGTATTAGAAAATCAATCACTATTTGTTGATGGCACTTATGAATGGATTATTGAAGTAATTAAAAATGGAACAAACACAAAATTCTCGTCAACATTCATAATTAAAGGAGGTCAAGGCTGTACACCTGGAATTTTTTCAAATTTTTATCCAAATTCTACCTCTGTGGATGTTCCTCTGAATCCTGAATTATCATGGAATTATTCAAAACATAGAGATGGGCTTACTTATGAAGTATGGCAAATTTTTGATACTGGAAGTGGTCGCGTGGTTGCAAAAACTTCATCTCAATCAATACAAATCACCGAAACGGAATTTTGGAGGCTACAATATGGAGTAACTTATTCTTGGCTTGTTACTGTTGTTGATTGTAATTCATACATAATAAGTGATATAATTTCATTTACAACTTCTACTTCTTCAGATTTATTCAGTGAAGTTTATCCACCAAATAATGCAGTAAATATTCCAACAAATGCTGTTTTAAGTTGGAAATATAAGAATCATACTTCGAATACACTGTATAGGGTATTGGTAGGATTTGATAGCCCAGTAGGTCTTCATTACGAAGGAAACGACCAGAGTTTCAATATTTCAAATATTTTTGAAGGAGGAGTAATGCCTTCAAATACTAAACTAGCATGGAAAATTGAAGTCTATGAGGATGCTAATTACATTACATCTAGTCAAAATTACTATTTTACGACTGGAGATAAAATACCAGATTATCCAAAAAAAGCCATAAACCCTACCCCTGCCAACAATGCCGATAACATTTTAGGAGACCAAATGATTAAATTGTCATGGGAGCTAGAGAACGATGGCGCTGACCCAGTTGACTGTGGGGTTATATGGTGGGAAAGCGGTGCAACGGATGTTAGCGATATTTTTACTCATACTGTAGTCGAAAACGAATATGAAATATATGTAAAATCTAATCAAACATATTATTGGAAAGTACAGACAAATTTAGAATGGCCAAATTATGTGATGAGTGATATATGGAGTTTCACTACGATTAATAGCACAAGTGTTGATAATTTTTCAAATAACAATTCTATTATTTTATATCCAACACTTGTTAAAGACAAATTTATTGTCGAAACATTTGACATAACAGAAAATGATGTAATTTATAAAGTGATAGATTTGAATGGTCTTACAGTTCTAACAATTAAGAGAATAAATCAGAAACAAGAAATTGATTGCAGTAACCTAAAATCTGGAGTTTATCTATTCAATATTATTTGTAATAACAAAAACAAAACAATAAAATTTATAAAAAAATAAAAACAACGAAACGCCAATCGAGTAGGCTGCCCCGCCAGTAAACACTGACGGGGAGAACCTCTCACACCACTGTACGTACGGGTCTCGTATACAGCGGTTCGCTAACTCATAAGCACTATCGCTCTTTTCACCGACAGTACC
>Ga0307992_1000956_pt1 | contig 17496 bp, 24 predicted proteins | sample EllFjometagen133_FD_203162 | JGI IMG/M metagenome (GOLD analysis project Ga0307992, IMG submission 203162) | Marine microbial communities from Ellis Fjord, Antarctic Ocean - #133 | ecosystem: Environmental > Aquatic > Marine > Unclassified | place: Southern Ocean | collected 2014-10-08
CTTTATCATGTTTTTCAGATTTGGATTTTAGTAATACCAATTTTAAAAATTGTAAAATAATAAGTTGTAAATTTAATAATACTGACTTAACAAGATCTAACTTTGAAAATTCTAATTTAAAAAACACAATAATCTCAAATTCAAATTTGAGTTTTACTTCATTCAAGAATGCAAAAAATTATAGCATAGATCCTAATCAAAATATGATTAAGAAAACAATTTTTTCAATTCCAGATATAATTGGATTATTAGGTAAATTTGATATTAGAATAGAATGACTTATCTTAAATAAATTATTTGAAATATTTTTACTTTACTTCAATTTTTTTTAATAGAAAAGATTTATAAATTTTCAATAATAAATATATTATTATGTTAAAAAAAGAATTAAGTAAACAAATGTGATTTTTATAGGAATTTCTTTAGGAATATTACTAGGAATAATAACAGGTATTTCTCTATATAATTTAATAATAGGTATTGTTTTAGGCATTTTTCTTGGAACAATTACACCATTATTATCTAAAAAATAAAAAATTTATTACTGGACTTCAGAAAAAGATCCTTGATTATTTTGATATGTTTTTACTCTAAATGGTGTTGTAACAATCAAATCTAAATCATTATCACTATCAATATCATTTAATGAAAAATAATTCTCAAAACCTTTAGGTTTACAAACTGTTTGTTGTTCTGTAAAATATCCTTCACCATTGTTCTTGAAATACTTAATAGCAACCGGAGTCCCAATAATTAAATCATATAATCCATCTCCATCAATATCACCAGTTGTGCTTCTTAAAGCCATTTCTGATGAAAAACAATTTTCAAAATTTTTGGGTTCTGTAGTTATATAAGTGTTTGAAGATTGTTTTAAAATTTGAGATTCGTTTGTATTTTTTTGACCGCTATATAAAATCACAGCTAAACCAGTAACAACTAATCCTCCTGCAATTATTCTTTGATAAAGTTTCATACAATTAAAAAGATTAATAATATATTTATAAACCTATTCATTCCTTTACTACTACAAAGTTAACCACAATGTAAAATTTATAAAATTAACATAATCAAACATTAAATCCTCCCCTTAAAAAACTCCAACAATTCTTAATATAAAAGTAACATACAAAGCTAACATCAAGACACCCTCACGTAAACTAATCTTATTATCCTTTACAATAATAAAATAAAGTAAAGTAGCAATAATCAAGAATGTTAAACTAGAAACAACCATTGATAAAGGCGCAACAATACTACCAAATAAACCAGCAATTCCAATAACAGCAAATGTATTAAATAAATTAGAACCCAAAATATTTCCAATTAACATATCATTTTCTTTCTTTTTTAAGGTCGTAAGAGAGACACTTAGCTCAGGAAGCGAGGTTCCAATAGAAATAACAGTAGCAGCGATTACCTCAGTTCCAATGTTAAAATATTTTGAAATTTCAATAATAGCATGAATAATATAATTAGAAGATAAAAATAAAACAATCAAAGATAAAATCAAAATTACAAAGTCAAAAACTCTAACATCATTATATTTAAAATCACTTTTCTTTTTTATTCTCTTCGTAGCTTCAGTTAAATAAATCAAATATAAAATACCACAAACAGAAAAAAGAATAGACTCCCACAACACAACAGAACCATCCCATAAAACACCAATCAACATAAGTAAAGAAACTAACAACAAACCAAAATTAATCTTAGTATGAGCATCTTTCGCATTCAATCTTTTAGCAACAACAGCAGAAATCCCAATAACAAGCAAAATATTTGCAATATTAGAACCTAAAACATTCCCAACAACAATTTCAGAAACCCCATTCCTAACAGAAAAAATCGAAGTAATCAATTCAGGCAACGAAGTTCCAATCGCAACAATAGTAACTCCAATAATAAAAGGTGATAACTTAAAATGATAACCAATCTTCTTAGCTGAATCAACAAACCAATCAGACGATTTAACTAAACCAAATAAACAGACAACTAATACTAAAAGCCAAACAATAATCATTTCAAGCTTTTCCGATATTTAATCTCTTTAACAATCTCATTAATAACAAGCCCACTCAATCCCAAAGGAATCATAACAAGCCAAGTTTTTAGTGAAAGCATACTAAGATTAAACAAAGCACCTAAAGGTGTATACATCAAAATAATATTTAACAAAATCGCGATAATAATTGAAATATTTAAATAACGATTAGAGAAAATCTTCTTAATACGAAGAGGCAATTCACTTCTACAAGTATAGATAAAGGTCAATTCAAAGATAATATCAATCATCATAACAAGAGTTCTAATAAGGTTAATATCAAATTCATTGTAAATACCAAAGAAATAAACACTAGCAGAAACAGCTAAATTCAAAAAACCCATAAACAGTATAAATTTCCACAAATGAGACAAAATGTTTTTCTCTTTTCTTGGAGGAGTCTTCATGACGTCTTCACCTTCTTCAAAAATCAAACTCAAGGAAGGAAAAGAGTCAGTAATAATATTTTTCCATAATATTTGAATAGGAAGAATAGGTAAGGGTAATCCCATTATAGAAGTTGTAGTAACAAGCAAAATAGTACTAAAATTAACAGATAACATATACTTGAGAAATTTCTTAATATTATCATAAGTAATTCTACCATATTTAACACCTTTAACAATTGATGCAAAATTATCATCTTTAAGTACAATATCAGAAACATCACGAGCAACATCAGTACCACGAATACCCATTGAAATTCCAACATCAGCAGACTTCAAGGCTAAAACATCATTAACACCATCACCAGTCATAGCAATAATTTCTCCCTTTCTCTGTAAAATCTTAGCAATTCTTAATTTTTGTTCAGGAGTCGCACGAGTAAAAACAGCATAATCATTAATACGATTTAACAATTCATCATCAGACATCTTAGCTAACTCATCAGAATTAATAGCTTCACCAACAATTCCAATCTTTTTTGCAATAGTTCTACCAGTAATCAAAGAATCACCAGTAATCATCTTAATCTTAATCCCAGCATTCTTACATTCCTCAATTGCTTTTTTAACTTCATCACGAGGCGGATCCATCATACCCATTGCACCAACAAAAATCAAAGATCTTTCTTCAACCTTATCTTTCTTAGAAAAAGTCTTGTAAGCAAAACCCAAAACACGCAAAGCAGAATTCTCCATATAACGGATTTGATTCTTAATCTCATTTTTTCTTTTTTCAGATAATCTCTTAATTTGACCATTAATCAATTCAGAAGTACAAACATTCAAAATCTTTTCAGGTGCACCCTTAGAATATAAAACATTATTTCGTCCATTATCTCTAAGAATAGACATCATCTTTCTTCTAGAATCAAAATTAAAAGTTTTCAATCTAGGAAAATTCTCAGTTAATAATCTCTTATCAAAACCGAATTCAAGACCAGTTTTAACTAAAACTTTTTCAGTAGGATCACCAAAATAATTTATTTTTTTTGAATCCTTCTCATATCTTGCATTACTAGACAACAACGAAATTTCAATCATCTTTCTAATAGATCGGTTTTTTCTAACATCAATCTTTCTCTTATTTAAAAAAACAAATTTTTTACTCTTACTATACCTATTATTGTCAACATACAATTGTTGAATTTCCATCTTTTCCTTAGTCAAGGTCCCAGTTTTATCAGTACAAATAACAGTAACACTACCTAAACCCTCAACAGCAGGAAGTCTTCTAATAATAACATTATTCTTAGTCATAATATTAGAAGAAATAGAAAATGCAATCGCCATAACAGCAGGCAATCCTTCAGGAATTGCACCAACAGCAAGAGTAATTGAAATCATAAAAATCTCCAACAAATCAGAGCCAGAATAAACACCTAACAAAAAGATCAAAGCAACTAGCCCTATTATAATAACACCAATTTGTTTAGAAAAACGATCAATCCTTTTTTGCATTGGAGTTTTCTGCGTATTCATACTCTGTAATTTCTGAGCCAAAGAACCAAAAACAGTATTATTACCCGTCTTAACAACCAAAGCAGTAGCTCTACCAGTCAAAACTTCAGTTCCAGCAAAAACCATATTAACCTTTTTCTCCAACGAAATATCATCTTTTAAAATACCATCTCTTTTTGCAACCGGAATACTTTCTCCAGTTAAAACACTCTCATTAACCTTCAAACCCTCACAATCAATAATTCTCATATCAGCAGTAACTTTATCTCCTTCTTCCAAAACAACCAAATCTCCAGGGACCAATTCAGACGAATCAACAATTTTCAAAGATCCATCCCTAAAAACTTTAACCTGTGGAGACAAAAATTCACTTAATTTATCAATTGCATTCTCAGCTTTATATTGCTGAAAAAATCCAATCCCAGAATTAATCAAAACAATAACACCAATAACATAAGCATCCAACTTAGAATCAGCAAAAAAAGAAACAATCCCAGCAAAAATTAAAATATAAATTAAAGGAGAATTAATTTGATCAAGAATAATCTTTCCAATGTTATGATTTTTCTTTTTCTTTATAACATTCTTTCCAAATTCAAGAATCTTTTTATCAAACTCAATCTGAGATAAACCATCTCTATCAGATTTCAAACGATTAAATAAATCACGTTCAGAAACAGCCCACTCTCCTTTCATCAAAAACAAATACAATTTCGGTTTAATAAATTAACCTATTTATATTGCAGAATACAATAGTATTTAAAAAAAAAGAAAGATATCAAAGAAAGTAAAATATAAAATGGAAGAAAAAGATTTAAAATATCAACAGCCAGGATCAATAAGAAATAACTATTGGCAAAATCCAGACATTGCAAATGTTTATAATAAATCTGCATTAGAAAGAGAAATTTCTAGAGATCATGTTAGACAAAAGAGATTAGCTAAATACGATAATAAAAACTCTTAAAAACACTCAAAACTTCTAAATATTACCAGTGGGATAGCTAATGGTTGAATTCATGAACTCAAATGTTCAGTCAATGTAAAATGATTGATGAATTCTTCAAGGAAGGTCCGCACATCCTTTACTAATTTATTAGTAAAGCTTAGAAATAAGATTTAACCATGAAAATGGTCGGCGGTAACGTCGGGCTCTGAGATAGAAACGACACAGCTTTTGTTTAGAGTGAAGTTGGGCTTTAATATAGTTTAGTTGGTAACAATTAAATAAAACTAAAGGTAAGCAACAGACAATGACAAAAGAATTGATGGAACGAGCACCCTAATTGATGCAACCGGTATAACCCGGGCTTAGTCAGATGTTAGCATAAACGGTCTGCTTAATAAGACAGCGTTTAACAGAATGTGGCCTATTTCTCACTGGTATTAAATTCAAAAATATCGCTTAACCTTTTTCTTATACTGTTCGTATTTTTTTCCATATTTCTTAGCAAGAGCTTTCTCCTCATTCAAAATAACTCGATGTGTTAATACAATTTGAATAGCTAGAACAATAAACAACCCCAGAGCTTCTGTCATGATTACAACACCCAAAACAGCAACAAATCCAAAGATATAAGTTGGGTTTCTAGAATAAGAATAAGCCCCAGACTCAATTAAACCATTATTTTTTAAAAAATTCCAATATCCCCAAAATGTCATACCTAATCCAAAAAGATAAATTACAACACCAATAGAAACTCTTAACAATGAATTAACAGAATTCAACGAAAATCCGGTAATAATAATCATCCCATATAACAACCCAATAATAACTTCAATCCATTGGTCTCGGCCAAATGAATTTACCTCAGAGAATCTTTTTCTAAAATCATCATTAATCCAAAATAAGAAAATCGGAACATAAATAATCGCAATCAAAAATCCAAACACCAACATAAAATATCAATATCAAGAAACTTTAAAAAGGTTTATTCATCCATCATATTTATGGGGCTGTAGCTCATTGGGAGAGCACACGGCTGAAGACCGTGGTGTAGGGAGTTCGATTCTCCCCAGCCCCATTCTATATATAATCTAACAGCAAAATAAATTTATTTTAAAGCAGTTAATTCCCAAACCCTTATAAGACTACATATCCCAATCCTAACATGGAAGAAACTAAAAAACCTTATACAGAAATAAAAGAAAAATATGAGGCATTAGAATTTGATTTACCAGAATTAGTAAAATTAGATGAAGACTTCGAAATCTCGAAACAATTAGATGAAGAAACACAATTTATATTAAGAGATATAAGAAAAATAATAGCACAAAAATTTTCAGCATATCTACAACTATTTGAGCTACTAAAAAATCCATCATCATCACCAGTATTTGTTTATTCAATATTAAAAAATATTTCAGATGATGATAAAAAAAGAATCAAAGAAGTTTACAAAGAACTATCAAAATACCAAATTCAATCAATGAAATTAGATACAATCTACACTGAACAACTAGAATTTGAATATGTAAAGAATGGGTACGACAAATGGCAAGAATTAAAGACCCAAATATTAAGCATTTTAAACAAAGCAGATTTAGATGCAGAAGAAGATAAAAAACCAATCAAAAATGGTTACTTTGGGTAATTAGGTAATTATTATATAATAAAAATATCAAGAAGATATATGAGTATAATTAAAAAATCAAGATTCCTTCAATAAAAAATCAATATCAATTTCTAATGCAACAATTGGCATTTTAATTTTCCAATTTTTCAAAACACGAGGAGCAATCTCACCCATATAACCAATTGTTTTTCCATCAACCTTAATCACACCAGCACGTCCTTTAATATAAGCCGGATGCTCATCATTGTTTCCAATTTCATATTTAATATCTAACATTTTAAATAAATAATCTAATACTTGCTTCAACTCAGTAAAATTAACTTTTTCATCAATCATAGAAATAGATAATCTTTCTGTTTCTCCAACACCAGTATCCTCTTTATCATCTTTATCAAAAACCACACCCATCTCAAAAATTTTTTGAGGATAAGAAGAATCAGAATTCTCTGACAAGATTTGTAATTGATTACTTAATAAATCATGTCGCAGAATATCTTTTTCTGTTTTAGAATCTTCCAATTCGATAAAATCATTAAAATTAAAATGAATTTTTTTAGTATTTTTTTTAGTAGATAAATGAAAAGAAGAAACTTCAAGTAAATTCAAACCACTTAAAATATTCCCAATTCGTCTCTTCATAATAGCCTTAGGATCTTCACCAGCAATAGTTGAAAGTTTTGGTATAATAGGCTCAAAATTATCATAACCATAAGCGATTGCAACTTCCTCAGTCAAATCAATCCAATGTAAAATATCAATTCTATAAGCAGGTATTAAAGCAAAACTTTTACCCTTATGTTTCTCAAAACCAATGCCCATTCTACTCAAAAATCGAACAATATCTTTTTCAATTAATTTAAGTCCAAGTGTTTTATTAATATCATTAATTCTAAATTCCATCTTACCAAAAGACATATCAGGACTAATAAAATTCCCAGCTTGCTTGTCAATAACTTTCATTGCAAAAATCTTTCCACCTATAGAAGAAAATGCTGCAATCATAATGTTTAAAGTTTTTTTTAAGTAATATAAATTACTACCAGAACACTCAATAAAAACATCCTTAGTCTTCTCTGTAATCCTTCCAGTCCTATTAGAATTAATAATAGGAGGTACACTTAAAATTTCACCAGCAGCATCAACAAAAAAAGCAAATTCATCATACCCCTTCAATAAATCAGCATATTCACGACCAGTAGGATGTTGTCTCAGAATTTGTCTCGCATTAATAATTTTAGGAAATTCCAAAGGTTGAAACTTAATATTCTCAGGTTTATCAGCTTTGTAAGTAATTGGCAAAGTAATCTTATCTAAAGGATAAATACCAATAGCTAACTTTTTCCTTTTTCGACCAATAGAATTATGTAATTTTTCTTGAATATCAATAACATCCTTAATTATCTCATCATTAAAATTAATTCCACGAACAATAGCACATACAGTATGTGGTCTAACACCCTTAACTGATTTATCAATCTTTACAACGTAATCTTTTTTAGGAGGATTAATCTTAAATGTTGCAATCTTTGCTTTACCTAAATACTGTCTCACAGCACGAGCAAAATTATGAACCGATAACAAATCAGGCCGATTAGGGAAAACCTCAACTGCAACTTCATCATCATTAACAAACTCAATAGGCGTTCCCATATCAGTAATACTATCTTGCATCTTCTGATCAACAGGTCCAATATATTTCTCAAGCTCTTTTCTATTCATACTCAAAATTGTCATATAATAAAATAGAAATTACATTTTATAAAGTTTTTAGTTTAGGGAATCAAGTGGCGATTTTATATTTTCTAAAGCTTTATTGGAAACATGTGTATAAATTTCAGTAGTTCTAACATCAGAATGACCAAGAAGTTTTTGAATATAACGAATATCAACACCAGATTCTAATAAATGAGTTGCAAAAGAATGTCTCAACATATGTGGAGTAACTCTTTTCCCTATAGTTTCCCCAGCAATTTTCAACACTTTTTGAACAGATTTTTTAGAATATTTATTATTGCGTCCTTCAATCAAATAATTAGTTTTAAAGTTATAATTACTATAATATTTTAATAGATCTAATTTTAGTTCTTCACTAAGTAAAGTAATTCTATCTTTTTTACCTTTGCCAGATTTTACAAATATTAAGTTTCTATCAAAATCAATACAATTTCTCTTTAAATCAACTAACTCTTGAAGTCTTAACCCAGAAGAATAAAGCAATTTAATTATAAGACGATGTTTTAAATTATGGGTATTATGAATAATTTTAGATATATTTTCTTTAGACAACACTTGAGGCAATGTTTTTATTTTTTTAGGTGTAGGTATTTCCATTTTATCTAATGGCTGTTTTAAAACTTCTAAAAAAAAGAAACGAATAGACATAACTTTTAATCTCATAGAATTGATTGATAAATCATTAGAAAGTAAATATAATTTAACCCCATCTTTATTCAGATTAAGTTTACTTTTATTTAAAAAAGTTAATAAATCTTTTACATGATAACAATAAGCTTTTTTAGTTTGTTTAGAATATCCTCGTAATTTTATTCTACATTTAAGCTTTTCAATAAATTTATTAATAGGTAAAGTATAATACATATTATAACTTTGTTTCAAAGTAAATAAAATTCTTATGCGTAAAATAGGATATTCTTTTGTTATTTTTTGAAAGAAGTAGGCTTAATCTATGTTCATTTCAATTTCCAATCTCCTCCTCAGCGTCGGTAAACCAAAAATTCTGATTTTGATATCTTCGTTTAACGCTCCAATGAGAAATTAAAATTGTCGCATAACATCGCTGATTAAACAAAATTGCTGAAAATAAAAAACTAAAATTGTCTACCTAACCTCCCAGAAAGAGCGCGCGAGTTTTCTACGAAAACAGATAGTCGGCTTAGCCGAAAATGTTTTAAACATCTTTTTCTTATTCTTTTTAAGATGGGTTTATTTAATTTTTTTGAAAAGAAAAAAGGCGTAGAAGACAGCATGAGCGACAAAGAATTAACAGAGATTATTTACAAAGCAAATCCTAAAGAAATTTCTTATGAAAAAAGAATTGGTGCTTTATTGAAATATTATAACGAAAATGGCAACAAAGATTTAACTAGAATTGATTTAGAGAATTTAATTTTGTCTCAAGCAAAAAGTGCAAATTCCACAAAGGATAAAATGAGTATATTATTAATTATTCAAATAAGAGCGGAAGATATGACAAAAATTCAAGAAGCGGTTAAAGAGGTTAAAAGCAAAAAATGAAAAATCAAAAACTAAAAGGAATTGGCGGTTGGCTAATTGTTTGGATAATTTATTCTTCTCTTGTGTCCTTGTCTTTACTTTTAGGACTCCTAGAAACTTTTGATTTCTTTTCCTTATTAGGTGTTGGAGCATTTGGTTGGATGATTTTTAATTTTTCTAAAAAATCAAAATCTGCATTAAAAGTTTGCATATACTTTTTAGAAGTTTTAATAGCAATAAGCATTATACAATTAATGCCCATTTTGTTTGAAGCACTAATGGAAAACTATGCGGAAGGAGTTTCTCTTTTAGATTATGTTTTCTTTCTTCTTGGAGGCTTAATCCCTATAGGATTAAATGTAGGTTGGATATTTTATTTTAAAAAATCTAAACGAGTGAAAAATACTTTTGTAGAATAAAATGTTAGAAAAATTTTATTTTGAAACCTTTTTAATTGTTTTTTCCGCATTTACTGGAGCATTAGTGTCCTCCTTGTTTAGCTGGACAATTAACAAATCAGGTTTAGATAAAACAAGAAAAATAGTTTTTTTAGTTTCCATGTTTGTAATCACATTAATTTTAGTTGCTATAATTTTAGGGATTATTATTTATTTTATAGGTCTTTCAAAGATGTAAAAATGCCCAACTTCTTTTTTAGAAAAAAAGAAGGCAAAAAAGCGCGCTCTTTCCACACCCAACGACAATTTTAAAAACAATTTTCAGCAACTACGATATCAAAGAATTTTCGGAGATTGGAAACTCACGAGGTCACTCCTTTCAGTCGTTCCACTCGTGCCACGCCTTGCAGGCTCTCGCTTCGCTCGGGAAAATGAACAGCAGATTAAACAGAAAATCCTTGCAGGATTTTCCCAAATTTTTTCTTTCAGAAAAAACTCTCGAGCGTTCCGCAATTTTTCCAGCTCTGACTTCGTCGAGGGAAAAATTTCTTCACCTCGAGCCCTACGGGTTGTTTAATCGCGATGTTGCTTGGCTTCACCCAAATTTTAATTTTTCTTTTCTTCCCACCCTAACGATACGAGAGATAAGCCCGCGTCCTTCGGATTATTGGTTTTGTCTTCGACAAAATAGAAAAACTTCCTTTATCCGACCACAAAACCAAAACAAACGAAATTAAAATTTCGCATAACCAAGGATAAAAGGTTTCACTTTGTTACACGCAAATTTTTCATTGATGAGGGAGTTCCTAATCCTTCGGATAGATAATTCGGCTTTCGCCGAAAGATAACTTTTTATATGGCGATTCTTTCCTTATTTTAAGATGGACAAAACACAGAAACAAAAATTAAAAGAGTTTGTTAAAATGGGCAAGTGGAATTATGTTTTTACTTATGGAGTAGTCCGTTGGGGAATGCTTTGTGCTTTGTTGATAATTTTATTTGAAAAATTTATTTTAGATAAGAGGATAACTGAGTTTGATGTTACTTTAAATATTATTATTTGGGGAATCGGTGGGTTAATCTTTGGAGTTTGGACTTGGAATAGTATTAATAAAAAACTTCAGGAAAAATGAATCTAAATCTTGGAATATTGGGATTAATCTTTAACATTGTTGGAGTTCTAATTATTACTTTTACAGAAATTGTAAATCCCTTTCATGGTAGGCGAGAAGATGTTAAATGGTGGGACAAAAGAAGATATTGGTGGAATGGTTGGAGACCTTTTTACAAAAACACTAAAACTTTAAAGTGGGTAATAAAACGGAATCATAAGCCTATTGTTGAAGGAAGGATCCCTCCTAAATATAAATTAGAATTTTTTGGATTAATATTGCTTCTTGTCGGGTTTGCATTACAAATTTTATTTTATGTTTTTAACTAAAAACGTCTTTTAAAAAAAGAAGACAAAAAGGAACCCCCTATTTTCTTTTTGCCCCAAAGGGGTACTCTTCGAGCAGAAAAAACAAACAAAAAGCGGGCCCATCTCTCCAGTAAATTGATCGCCCACCGTCATACCTCGGGCCTGAAAAGAAAAATTAAAACTCTGCGGTCGCTTCACTCCTTGCCACTTCTTGCAGGCTCTCGGCTTCGCCTCGGGTCAAGCAACAACAATTATGAGGAAATTCCCTGCGACAATTTCCCAAATTAATTTTACGAGATCACTATCGTTCCGCTCTGTAAAATTAATTTCTCATAACCAAATGTTGCTTGTTGCTCCTCCCCGTCGCTAAATTTTAATTTTTCTTTTCTTCCCACCCTAACGATACGAGAGATAAGCCCGCGTTCTTCGGACAAATAGCTTTTGTCTTCGACAAAATAGAAAAACTTCTTTTATCCGACCAAAGAGAAAACCAACAAAATGCTTTGCACTTTGTATAACCAAGGATAAAAGGCTCGTTTCACTCACGCAAATTTTTCATTAATAGGGGAGTTCCTAATCCTCCGGATAGATAGTTCGGCTTCGCCGAGAATTAGTTTTTTAATTCACTGATCTTTTCAATCAATTTAAAAACATATGTGGAAGGGTTACTTTCTCGACTAATAATTTTTATTCCTTCTTTCTCATATTTATCTTTAACTTTTTTAGCGTGGGTTATCGCAGTTTCTATTTTATCCTTAGTCTTTTTGTAAATACCGGAATCATTCTTTTGGTAATCACCCAATCTTTCTTTTAGTTTTCTAATCATATCCTCTGGGCTGCAAGAGGCAATAAAATATTCAAAATGGCAAAGAATCCAATATTCGAAACAAGGATTGGAAAATACAATCTGAATATTATTTAATTTTGCTAATTTTAATGCCTGTTCTAAGTGTTGGTTTGTATTTGAGTCTCTATCAAATACACAATAAATTAAATCATCTCGTTCAAAATCCCTTTTCTTATTCTTAAGAAAACTAATAGCATATTTTACAATACCTACAGCATCAGTAACCTTATCAGAACTCTGAACTTTAATATTCATTCTAGAAATTCTTTCATTTACTTTTAGCTTATTAAAATAATTAATTTCTGTTTTCTCCCCTTCACAAAATATCCAAAGAGTATTTGTTGGCTTTTTCCCTCTTTTTCTTGCCATTTTTAATCAAATATAGTTTCATCTATAAAAGGAAGCCCCCCGACTCTCCCATTGAGATAAGCTCTTTCAAAATCAGAATCTTCCCTAAGATTATAATCAATATAAGAATTTAATTTGCTGGAGTTATCTTTATTTTTTGAGCAGATATATATTTGATCTCTTCTAAATATTTCATTATCTAATAAAGTTGTATCATGAGTTGTAAAGATTAGCTGGGCATTTTTTTTATTCAATTTACTATTAAAAAGTTTTATCAAAAATTTTGTAATATTTGAATGCAAATTTAATTCAAATTCGTCAATAAATGCAACTTTTCCTAATTCTAATATCTCGAATATTGGCCCAAGCATGGCAAGTGTCCTTCTAGTTCCGTTTGATTCTTCGTTAAATTCAAAATCAATTAATTTTCCACTTTTAGTTTTATGAACAAATTTAAAATCATAAAATTCCTGTTCCTCAGGCTTTAACGGATTAAATAATGTTTCTTCTTTCCCAACTTTAAATTCAAATCCTTGAACTTTTTTCTTATCCTTAACAACTTTAATATCCATTATTCCTCCAAAATCCGCTTTCTGAAGTATTTCTATAATCTTATCTTTCAAGTCATTATCTTCATATATTTTCTTAATTGTCATTTCTTCCCACACTGGGCTATAATTTATTACTAAATTATTTACAATAAAATTATAAGCTTCTCGTGTTCCCTTATATCCTAATTGAGTTGCTCTTGAAAGATATAATACATTCTCATTTGTTTGTGACTGGATTAATTCTTGTTGTTTTTTGTCCGTTGTAAAATCAAATTCATTTGAATTTTTTCTAGTAAAAATTTTAGATTCTCTTCCTTGGGGCCAATGATATAAATATTCTTCAATAAATTTATTATTGTCACACGAAAAACCATATTTGTATTTAATTTCATTATGAATAAAAATTATTTCAAATTTACTCGGCTTATCAATATAGCCTTCTTCTAATTTAAATGGAACTCTTGGAACTTTTACATCTATATTGAATAGGTGAGAATTTTTAACCATATTCCAAATAAAAAATACAGATTTAATCATATTAGATTTTCCTGATGCATTTGCCCCATAAATTACAGCAGATTTAAGCAATCTCTCATCTTTGGGAGTCTTTACTAGATTGTTTAAAAGTTTTTTACTTGAACTAGAATCAAGGCTAAGGGTAACTTTATCTTTTATTGACAAATAATTTTCTACAGATGTTTCAATTAACATAAGTTATTTATGAAAAGAGCATTTATAAATTTATCGCTTATTTTTGTAGGAAAACTGCAAAAAAGTAGAATAAAAACTCTATTTTAAGGATTTATTTAAACATTCTGAATTAAATCATATAATTATTTCTTAGGAGTCAAAACAATCTTTCCGTCATCAACCTGAACATCAAACTTTTTTGTCTTAGCCAAAGTAGGAATTGCTTCAATTATAATTTTAGGCAAAGTGACAACATAAGTCGTATACTCATTTTTACCTTGTTTTGAAACTCTTTCTTGTAATTTTACTTCTACCATAATACATTAATTAGTGTAGTAAGATTTAAATAGAATATATAGCATTAATTAATGTGTTAAAATGAGCAAGCTAACAATATCTGAAATAAAAAAAGAGTTAGATGAACGAGGAGTAAAAAACATTACAAAAGAAGATATTTATTATTGGGGCATAATAATTTCAATAGAGAGATTAAGTTTAAATAATATAGGAAACAAGAAGTAACAATGACAAAAAAGAAAAAGAAAAATAATATTTTATTCGCGGTTATAATTGGCATCTTACTAATAGTTGCTGGAGCGGTATTTTTTGAAAAAGATTCTCCTCCAGAGAATATTCAACAAGCTTACGAGGGATATAAAGAGTCTGGCGAGGTAGATTGGGAATTAGTTTATGGTGACGATTGGGAAGGTTATTTACAAGAAGAATTAGAGGAAGAAGGATATGAGGTTATGGAGATACTTATAATGGATGCTTCCAATTCCCCGATAGTCATTTATTTTGGAGATGCTGATAAAATTTCTAATGGAAAAACGATTAATGTTCAAATGAAATCTCTTGGAAACCGAGCAAGTCAAATACAAAAAGTAATAACTAATTCTGTTTTGATGGATGAAGTTTATGGATTTTGGGTTGATATTCATAGCCCAACAGATACTTGCACATATGTTATTAAATGGGATGATTGGGTATCGTGCCTGAATGATGAAACTTATACTTGCAATCCAGATAAATTTGTAACTGAAGACTCTCTTCTTTCTTGCGAATAATTCTAAACTTCTTTTAAAAAAAGAAGGCAAAAAGGAACTCCTTATTTTCTTTTTAGAAAAAAGAAACAAAAAGCGGGCTTATATCTCCAATACATTGATCGTTCCACCGTCCAATTACATTCCACTTACATCAAAATTAGTCCGAAATAGCCTATAAAGCCTAGAGTTCACATTTTTCTAAAGAAACGTCGTTCCAGTTACATTCCACTTACATTGATTTTAAGCCCAAATTGGAAGATATCTTTTAGCCCCTTCATCTTTCTTTATGGCTTTTGAGTCAATAGCATCTCTAATGACTTTTGAAACCATCGGGTAGTTTTTCTTATCAATATTAAATCTATTTCTTCAAGTGTCATTACTCTTAAGGGAAAAATCTGGTATATAAACTTTTTTATTCTATTTTATTTTTATCCTTCTTTTAGATGTCTTTTTAATTGCTCGAAGACGAAACCATTAGTCAATGTTACATTTTTACTTTATTTAGATTGTTTAATTATTCTAAATAATTTTAATAGTACAAAATTTTATCAAATATGAAAAAACTTCAATCTAATATTTTTTGGATAAATTATGCATATATACCCAAAACATTTAAATACTATAATGAATATATATTCATAACTAAAATGGAGAAAACAAAAAATGCCAAACAAAGATAAAACAGGACCTGAAGGAAAAGGACCAAAGACTGGAAGACATATGGGAGACTGCGAAGGAGCAGAATCACGTCCAAGATTCGGTCAAAGATTAGGTCGAAGACTTTTTGGAAGGAACGGTGGTAAAGGTAGACGTTTTAATTAAAAATGCCTAGACCATGTAAAAGAAGAAGAGTTAGTGGAAAACCTAATTCTTCTTACTTTAAGCCAGCAGGAGTAAGAATGACTGAACTAGAAGAAATAGTACTCTCTATGTCAGAATTTGAAGTAGTTAGATTAATAGACTATAAAAAAATTTCGCAAACAGAGGCTGGAAAGTCAATGCAAATTTCTCAATCAACCCTTTCAAGATTATTACAATCTGCAAGAAAAAAAATAGCAGATGCAATCATAAATGGAAAGGCTATACAAATCAAACAATGAAACAATCAATAACTAAAGCAGCAAAAGGTCTTTGGAATTCATTTCCAATGATATTTGGAACAATTCTTCTTATTAGTCTAATCTCTGCAATAATACCTAAAACATTTTACACAACAATATTTAATGGAAGAATTTTTCTAGATTCTCTTATTGGAAGTACAATAGGGAGTATCTCAGCAGGTCATCCAATGACAAGTTATATTTTCGGAGGAGAAATGCTAAGTCAGGGAGTTAGCCTTCTAGCAGTTACGGCATTTTTGGTTTCATGGGTAACGGTTGGATTAATCCAATTACCAGCAGAATCAGCAATCTTAGGTAAGAAATTTGCAATTTTAAGAAATGTAACAGCATTCATTTTATCAATAGTCGTAGCAATAATAACAACGTTAATAGTGGGGTTATTAATATGAAAGTAAAAATAAAAAATATTCCAAAAGTGTGGTATTTTTTCATATTTATGATATTAGTATATATATCAATATCAATATTCAATAGAGATATTTTCTCAACAAGTTTTGAATTTTTCATACAAATAATATACAAAATAATACCCATTTTCATATTGGTATTTATATTAATGACAATTTCAAATTATTTTATTACACCAAAATTTGTATTAAAACATCTAAAAGAGAAAGGAATTAAAAAATGGATTTTTGTAATAATTGGAGGTGTCCTATCATCAGGACCAATATATATGTGGTATCCATTATTGGCAGACTTACACAAAAAAGGTTTAAAATATGGCCTAATTGCATGCTTTTTATATAATAGGGCAATCAAAATTCCATTATTACCACTAGCTATAGTTTATTTCAACTGGCAATATATTCTAGTTCTAACAATAGTAATGATTCTAACTTCAGTCCTTCAGGGAATAATGTTAAATAAAATAATGGAGGTCAAAAAATGAAAATAGCAATAGCTTCAGACGGAAAAGATCTAAAATCAAATGTCAGTACTCAAGCAGGAAGATCACCATATATTTTAGTATTTGAAAACAAAGAAATATTAGAAGTAATAAAAAATCCCTTTGCAAAAGGATCAGGTGGAGCAGGGTTCTCAGTAGCTTATATGTTGGCAGAGAAGAATGTAGATAAATTTATTGCAGGAAAAATTGGTATAAATATGCAATCTGCTTTCAAGGAAAAAGGTATAAAATTTGAAGAAGAAAATAATAAGAAAATAAATGAAATTATTTAAAAAACAACAATATAAAAGAGTCCTAAGAATATTAGAAAAGTTTGAATAAATTTAAATATAATAGTAGACAAGAAATAATATGGATTGTTTATTTTGTGATTTTGTAAATAAATAAAACAAAAAACATAACGACGG
>Ga0307992_1000960_pt1 | contig 17431 bp, 2 predicted proteins | sample EllFjometagen133_FD_203162 | JGI IMG/M metagenome (GOLD analysis project Ga0307992, IMG submission 203162) | Marine microbial communities from Ellis Fjord, Antarctic Ocean - #133 | ecosystem: Environmental > Aquatic > Marine > Unclassified | place: Southern Ocean | collected 2014-10-08
GAAAATACTTTTGACTTAAATAATACTTTTGGAGATATTAATCCTGATGAAGCTTTTATGCAAGGTGATCAGGAAGAGTATGCAATGGGTGTTAATCCAAATCCTCAAGCTGAATTCTCAACAGGAAATCCTCTCTCAATTTTATCAGCTAAAGGTGTAAATGCAGGATCCACATTTGATTATCTTACAAATCAATTTAAAATGAATAATGGTCCTCTTAATTATAATAATATTTACGGACGTTAATATATAGTGTCATGGGAGGAATTAATCAATATACATTTTATAGATATTATGGGAATGAACATATTTATCCAAATGGTATGATAATCTATAAAATAATTAATAAGGTTAATGGTAAATTATATATTGGTCAAACAAATGATTTCAGAATCAGATTCAAATGGCATAGAAAAGCATTAAGAGGAGGTTATCATAGTTCACAAAAACTACAGAGAAGTTATGATAAACATGGAATAGATTCTTTTATTATAGAAATTATTGAAATGACAACTATTGAAGAAATAAATAAAAGAGAAGATCATTGGATTGAAAAATATCAAACTCTTAATCCAAAATATGGATATAACTCTAATGCAAAGTCTATTCCTCATTATGGTAAGCGCACTATAGAACAAAGAACCAATATGTCTAAAGCACAATTAGGTAAAAAGGCTACTCCAGAAGCTCGTTTGAATATGTCTCTTGCAAGAAAAGGTAGATTTATTGGTAAAGATAGTCCGAAGGCAAGGGCAGTAATACAATATGATTTAGATATGAATGAAATAGCATCATATGATTCAATAACACAAGCAGAAACATTTACAGGAGCTAATGGAACTTGTATAAGTAATAATGCAAAAAATAATGCTCATACTGCTGGAGGTTATATTTGGAAATATAAAAAACAATTATTATGAGCGTGAACAGATTTTATACTCCATCTATACCTCAATATACTTCTCAATTCGTTGAGGAGAAAATGCCTTGGCAAGAGCGTTCAGCTTTTGAAGATCTGAAGATGAAACGTGCAGATATGGCAGCAGCAAAAGAGGAGCAAACAGGTAATACATTAGCTGCTGCAACACAACCAGGATATAGGACACAGAATATAGCTCCAGAAGTTAATAAGAAATATAAGGGAATGCTTGAGGCCTTTCAAAAAAAACATGGAAACACAACTTATAGTATACCTGCACTTAGGGAGCTTACTCGAATACAAGGAGAATTTAAAGCAGATCCTAATGTAAGTTTAATAAGAGAAGATCGCGAAGCTAATAAATTCTATGATCATATGAGGACACAATCTAATTATGATCCACGTACTGATCCTAATGTTGATCCAGAGACAGGCAACCCAAGGCAATTTCAACCAGGACAACAATTTGATCAGTATCAGAATCCTATTTGGAGATCAGACTATGATTCAGTTATTAATAGAGAATATGCTCAGTTAAAACCAAGTAAGACTCCTTTATCTGCAGCTACTCGAACAATATTTGATCCAGCTTCTGGACAATATATTTCTCAGGTAAGACAGGGACACGATGAAATGGTGGATGATGAAGATTTGAAAACGGTAAGGGAGAATACAGCCAAGAGATTACTTGAAGGTGAAGATCAGGAGTCACAATATTTCAGAGCTACATTTCAGGGTGATCTTACAAAGGAGAATATTGAAAAGACATTGCAGGAAGGTTATGAGGCCAAGTTTAAAGTACCAAAGAGAACGGAATCATGGTCCTTTATACCCGGTACATCAAGAAGTTCCAATCCTAATACAGATAAGAAACCATTTGTACCAAAAACATATCAGGCACCTCAGGAAGCTGTAGCACCAAGATCTAATGGTGTAGGTGAAAAAGGATCTGGTGAACTTACATTTTGGGATAGAATTAACACGGCATATGAAGTAGGCGTGGAAGAAAAATATGATAATCCGGATTACTTTAAAGCTATAAGTAAAGACGGAGTTCTTAATCCTGAATCTCTTGCACAGATGGCAGATATAGATATAGGAGGAATTAATGTACCAGCATTTGAATATGGAGCTGGCATTAATCCAAGGGTACAACAGCAACAATTCTTTTTCCAGAGCTTACGTAATGATTACAATAATACTATTGCTGTATTTGATGGTGCTTTTGAAAAATATCCTGAAGGACCAGATGGTAAACAAAAATGGAATGCAGATCATAAAATTATAGATGATAAAGGGGAGTTAAAAAAGGATCCAGATTCTTCATGGTTTCGTTTTAATGATCTTAGACATGAGTATAAAAATTTTGTAAAAGAATATGAGACGAAAATCAGTGGAGATAAAATTGATGAAGAGTATTTTGCTAATGATGTTTCTAATCAGTTTCTTAAGAATGTTGTATTTGATACAGGAGGTATTAATACAAGTAGGAACGTTCCGGAAAGATTTAAAACTTGGGAGAGTTTTAGTGGAATAGCTACCAATGATTATACAAATGAAGAAAAGTTGTGGTTAACAAAACAAGCCAAGGCATTTAATAATAGTACAAAAGCTAATGGAGGGCAAGCTGATGTTGAAGATATTAATGATGAAGAAAGACAAATGCTGTATGCTATTTATGGAGGTAATACAAATGCTGATGGTATTTTCTTAGCTGAAACAGCTAACGTGCCTTCAGCAATGAGAGGACAGAGGGTTGTTTTAATGTATGACGGATCTAAGAAGGCAAGGAAGCAAGAACCACCTACTCAATTAAAGCCAGAAGAGTTTAAAAAATTTATGAAGAAAGGTGAGGGTATTATTATTGATGGTAAGGTAACTGATGAAACGAATACATGGGGATCTGGAATGTATAGAATGACAATTGGGGGTAGCTCATTCCTTGTAGAGGGTGATAAAGCTATGGTTGAAAAAGGGAGATTTAATCATAATGCCTGGAGTACTGAATTTTTACATAACTCTGGAGTGGGTAATGACTTTATTATAAATGGATTTAATCTTGGTCAAGATGGTGAGATGAATTTTGATATTACAGATCAGTGGAATATTGATGAGGCTGATGCTAATATATCAGGCATGTCTTCACAAATAATATATGATGCAGCATCAAGAGGATATTTTTTTGTAATGCATTCGTCTTCTGCACTTTCAGATCCTAAAAATAATGATCTTCATTCAGAATATAATGGTCAGAAAGAATTAGAAGACGGCACAGACAATCCTGATTATAATCCAAAAGGATATGAGAAAGTATTTTTGGGAAGTAAAGATGACATGGATGTTACCAAGATGAAAAATAGGGTAGGAATTATGTTCTTAACCAAGCAAAAGAATTATTATGAAGCAGAACAACAAAAACTTAAAGATGCATTAGCTAGAAATGAAGAATTAACTAATGATGAAAAAGGATATTTGGAGAGCATTAATACATATATGGATCAGTTACAAAATGATCTTAATGGTTTATATAAACTTGAAACTCTTCGGGATGAAGTCGATCTTAATACACATTTAGGAGGAACTTATAAAGGATACTTAAATTAATGCAGCATGCCAAAAAGAACTTGGTCAGATTTACAATCTCCAGAAATAAATCCTATACAATTAGACAATAATAACCTGCCTGTATGGGAGCAAAAACCCGTCAATCCTGATGATTGGATGGGTACTAAGGATAATAATATATATCATACAAGAAAGTATGCTAATGAAGGAAGTAAATTTCTTCGTGGTTCTGGTAATGCAGTATATGATGAAGAGGAAATTAAAGCTGTTAACCAGGGGACTTTTAATAAATATGCTACGGGGTTTGCAAGTAGAGCTCTTAGTATAGCACCCAAGGTTGTACAAGAGGGAGCTCATATTGCAGGGGCCTTAAAATATGGTACTGATTGGTTGTTTGATCGTGAAAATGCAGACCCAAGTATTATCTGGGACAATGCCGTAGTCAACAAGATGAATGAGTTTGATGAAGGTCTTCGTGAGACAATGAAGATCAACAAAACTTATACAGAAAGAAATGGTAAGTTACTTGATCAGATGGGAGGTGCTGGATTTTGGGCTGATGATGTATTTGATTCTCTTGCTTTTCTTACTTCAGCGTTTGTAATTGGTGGTACAACCGGGGCTGCACTAAAAGGAGTCAAAGGATTGTTCTATACTAAGAAATTTATGGATAGTGCTGCAGGAGTTATTGCTGGAAGAAAATTAACTACTTATGGAGCTACTGTAGTAAACACAGTTGGTGAAGCTGGATATGAGACTCATGACTTCAATAAGATGGAGAGAGAACATCTTGCTTATAATATGTTTGAAAGATCGTATGAAAATCTTGACCTTAGTCAAAAACAAATTGTTAAAGAGAAGGTGGCCCCTGGATCCGCTAATGTTTTTGTTGGTAATCTGGCTACACTTCTTGTCCCTAACTATATACAAAGTCATTATATGTTTGGTAGTGCTGCAAAGTCAGCAAGCAGGCTACGTAGAGCTGTGCGTGATAAAGCATTAAAAGCAAGTGATGTAAGTATTATGGCACATATTGGTAAAGGTGTTGGCATTGGTGTTGGTTCTGAAGGATTGTGGGATGAGGGTGTACAGCATGCCTTACAAACTTATAATCAAAGAAGAGAAGATTTTGGTTTAAGCTTTGATGATTATATTACAGGACTCTCAGCACGGTACATGGATAATTTTGCTACTACAGATGGACAGAAGAATGTAGTCCTTGGCGGAATAGTAGGTGGAATATTCGGAGGTTTTGGTGGAGCAGGACAAGCTTCATCAATGATGCAGGCTATACATGGGGAAGAGAACATATATACAAGGATGTTAAAGTTCTTAGATATCAATGATAAGTTTTATCATGAACATATAGTAGCTCCATTTACAAAGTTTCCCTTTAAAAGAACAGAGATAGATAAAGAAGGTAATGAAACTGAAGTTGAGGGAGAAGCATACTTTGATAAGAATGGTGATGTACAAATTGATGAAGATAAAGTACAGCGCATGTTTATGAGTGCTGTTAATGATAAGTTTTTGTGGGATGAAGCAATGATAGCTGCTGCCAATGCAGATGATATGCATATGAAAACTATTAACAATGATGCTTTAGCCAGGTTGTATTATAGGTATGCACACACTCCCGGGATGACTGATCTCGATGAAGTAGAGAAGTTAATGCTGGAGAGAGATTTAAAAATTCCTCAAGAACTTATGGATGAGGGATATATAAAAGAATTCACTAAGGAAGATCTTCAGCCATTTAGAAAAGCTTTAGAATATGCAAGAGAAAAATCAATGTCTGCAGAGGATTTTACAGATAGTCCACGAAAACAAGAATTTAAAAGTGTTGTAGCAAAGACTCTCTATGCTGAACATGCAAGACGAGCAATGTTCCAAAAAATGCTAGCTACTGAGGAATTAACTGATGGACAAAGAGAAAGTATTCAGAAGTTAATCGATGATAGTATTCAAATGACAGCTGAACTAAGGAAAAAATCAACATTAGAAAAATTATCTAAGGCTTTTAATAAGGAGATAAATACTAAACATGATATTGCTTTAAAGAATCAGTCTCTTAATGATGAAACCATTAAGAACCAAGCTGAATTTGATAGAGCAAGGTATGATGTAGATGAATACCATGCTATTAATGGGAAAGTAGATCCTCACTCTGCAGAATTTCTTCATACTATTGATAAGTTATATGATAATGCTCCAGGCACGGCTGCTCCTTTTGGGACTAAGTTTGGATACTTTGAACAATTAGGAAAGGCTTTACTTCGTAAGAAAAGAAACGAGGAAGATCTTGAACAAGCACTTAATAGTAATGGTGAGATAGCTCCTATCATATCAAAGATTGTTACAGATATAAAGAATGGTGTTGAGTATACTACTGATGAGATTGAGAAACTTAAGAAACAATCTAAGAGAAGGGGTGTATCTAACAAGAGAATGGAGAATAAGTACCAGGAAGCTAAGGTAGGGCTTGAGACTAATGATCCACAAATACAACAGGATGTTTTAACTAAGTTTGGGCTTACTAATCCGATCAATGTTCCTAATCCTCTTCATGATCCGGTAAAGTATGCAAAGGATCAAGCAATTGTTGAGGGTGTAGATAATAGAAGAAAAGATCAAATTGCAGCTGAAGAAGATATCGCAAGCATAGGTGAACTGAATGATATAAAGAAACCTACGCGTGATAAGCGCAAAAGATATCGTGAGCATCAAAGAGATTATGGTAACATACGTATTACCCAGGGTCAAAACATTCTTGATATGTTTAAGACTAATGATACATTTGGTGATGCCAATACTTTGAATAAAGTTCTTCATAGGCTTGTTACAATGAGAAAAGTATATCAAGAAGCTGGAAGAAAAACACTCTTAAGAACTAATCAGTTTAAAGGATTCATTGAAGAAATTGATCGTGTTATTGAAGAGCTTAATGATATTAAGCCAGAAGTTGAAAGGAACTTTGAAAGTCGTGCAGAGACGGATAGATTGAGTATTATAAACTTTTCTAAAGCATTGTTTAATGCCATTGGAATTAAGATTAATAGAGAATCCAGGTCATATGATATTATTAATCAAGAGATTTATGATGCCATAGCTGCAGTGATTGGTGAAGATGAGTTGAAAGATATTCTTGCAGAAGCATCTGCAGTAGCCAAAGAGGGGTTTGATTTTACATTTGATTTGATATATGCAGAAAAGATTATTTTGGAAGTTAAGAAGAAAGGACACAAAGATCTTCTGAAGATAATTAAGAAACAACATGGTAAAATAGCTGCTGAATTTGAAAAGAAATTTACAGCACTTGATGTATTTAGTAAGAAAGATCCTGTTGGAATTCATCTGAAAAATTCAGCTATGTTAATGGTACAAGCTTATAAGAAGAATCCTTTCAAGGTATTTGATAACTTGATGACATTCACATTCAATCGGTATGCAAGTAAGACCGAGAAGACTTCTCCTATTGATGTTTACATGAGAGATAAAGATGCCATTGCTTTACTTGATAAAGTAGTGGCCGGTGAGGATCTGGTATATGAAGAGGTGTCACGCGAAGATTTAAGATCAATATTAGAAGATCATATTAACCTGATATCTCTTGAAGCATTTACGAATCGACTTAAGAGTACAATAGATATAGCTGAGATCATAGATTTAGAAAGTAAAGTTGTTCGTAGTGAAGAACATGCCCCAAGTAATCAACAGGTAATTGCTATTCGTGAAGCTATGTTTGCTTTACATAGTGCATATATAAGCTCTAAACCTTATGCTGGATGGTTATTATTGAAAGGACTTGCTGGTACGGGTAAAACAAAATTGATAAGTAAGATGATCCCTGCTATGAATAGTATCATCTCAGACTCATTGGTAGCTCTTAGTACGCATACGAATGCATTAAAGGTACTTGAGGATACTTTAGATGGCGTGTCCAATACAGGGCTTGCTACAGAGGTATCTGTAGATCTACTGGCTAATGAGAAAACAAAAATGGTTTTGATCGATGAAGTTGCCAGATTAGATTCATCAGAACTAAAAGAATTAGCAGGGAAGATTGTTCAGGCAAATAAAATTCGTAGTGAGAATAAACTACCAGCTTTATTTATCGTGACTCTTGGAGATCCTACTCAGGTAATGTCAGCAAATGAGCAATTGTCTCCAATAAAGGGAGTCCTTGCGGGCCTTATAAATATTCAGGAGATAATGCCATTAACAGCTATCTTTCGTTCTGCAAACCAATCACTTGTTCAGGCACAACAGATGTTTCTTGATTTTGGAGGAAAGGTTAATAATTTAGTTACTTCTGTAAGTAGTGATTTATATACTATGGCTGATGGTATACATATGTCTCGTTCTTCTGATGATCTTATTGCTCAGATAAATATGTCAAAGAAGGAGAATAAGGATAGGACCAGGGCTATTATTGTTGGTGAAAAATCTCAATTACAAAAATATAGTAGACTTGGAGTAGAAGTATTCCTTCCTTCAGAGGTTGGTTCATTAGAATTTGATGAGGTATATCTTGATCTTGATCCAAGAGCATTTGAATTTGAAAGGAAATTTAATGAAGCAATGTATACGACTATTGCCAGAGCCAAGTCATATGCCTTTATTAAGACTTATAGAGATGGATGGTTTCATGAAGTTGGAGAAGTTGGTCTTGAGGATATAACTGCCCGGGATCTTGAGGTGCGATCTAATTATTCTGCACGACTTGAATTAGAAAGCGAAGTATTAAGGGTAGAACTTAATGAAAGAGGTTTTGAGGAACCGCAAATTATTTCAGAGAATGATAATGTAGGAAAAGATATTGCAGAACCCCAATCAGAAGATGATAATGCAGAGGAAGAGGAAGAAGATACAAGTTTTAACGGGGGAGTAACAACAGGAAATCTTATTCCGGATGATGAAAAAGAAAAAGAAAAACAAGGAATCTGGAATATTAAATTTCCAACTAATGATCCGGTAAAGGGGACAAAGAGTATTAAGCCAAAGGTAAGGGCTGGATCCAGAGCAAAATTTATTGCAATATGGCACAAGGAATTAGGAGAACATAAAGTACATATTGTGGGTGAGCATCTTAATGTAGATGATACAGCACTTGATGTTCCAATATGGAGTGAGATAGGGATTGTTTCAGAAGAGGAGATGGCTTCTACATCTCTTGGTAGAGCGATGACTAAAAAGTTAAAGGATCTGTATGATACGGATAAAAATCCTTTATCAAATGGTCTTAAGCTTGGTAAGACGGGAATATTAGATGCAGATCAAGGTCCTACCGTGTTAGCTGAAGGTATTGTTAGTGGAGCTCAACAACTTACATACTCATATGGAAAAGAAATAAATGCAGAGGGTGTGGGGTTTATAGGAGAGTTAAAGAAAAAAGTAATACGTTTATTTAAAGAGAAAAATATAAAGTTTAAGGTAAAGATATTTAGACTCAATGAGAGTAATCTAATTGCGGGTGTTCCTTATTTACAGATAATCCGGAAGGATAAAAAAGATCAGTTCATAAGATTATCTGGTAGAAGATTACGATCTACAGATCAACATTCAGTACGTATTAATAAATTCTATCAAGCTATTAGAAATATTGAATCTCTTAAAATTGGTAAATTAGGAGAAGAAAAATTCAATGAATTGTTAAAGAGTTTTAGACGTAATTTTGAGGTAGATTCTAATAATGAAATTGTTCTTAAGTCTAAGAAACTATATAATTATAAGAAGTATCAGGACGAACAAAAAAGAAGAGGACTCCCTAAAATAAGTAAGGAGCAATTTGAAATAATATCTTCATTCTCTATTGATTTTATACCATCATTTTATAAAGCCGGAGAGGTTAGACAAGAGGTGGAAAATGAGGAAGATATGAATGAGAATTATCTTACTCCTGCTATGAAGGCTAATAAGGATACTAAGTATGAATTTAAAAAGCATCCGGCAGTAGGAGATGAGAGGGGTTTTGTATTGATGAGAAGTGTTAGGGATCCATCCAAGGCAGAATATCTAATGACACCTGGTTTAGAGGCCGGTACCGGTCCTGCACAAAGATCATTGAATATACTTGCCAAAGCAAATCCAAAATCTACATTTGCTCACAGAATAGCACTTACTGATACAGTAGATGGTAAACGAGTAAAAAGATATGTAACAACGGCTAAATCTTTATTTGCAGAGGACACAACTTTTGGATCATACTATCTTCACTTACTTGCTTTATATGAGATAGCTAAAACTAAAGCCGGGGAAGAAGGTCATGAACAATTAGTTCGTAAGCATTCTGATTATTTGGAAGATGGTAATAAGAGATTAACATCTGAAAAGAATATTGAACGAATGGAAGAAGTTTTGTTGGATTATAATAATGTATTAAAAAATAAGATATCAAGTATATCAAAGAAAGAATTTACTGCTAAGAAAGCTGAGACTACAACAGCACCTATTACTACAAATGATCTTGAAAATATCTTAGGATTAAATGAGAGTGGACAACAATTTTACTATCCATTACTTATAGGGTGGGTAAATAAAGCCGGGGAAGACCTGGTAAATAATGAGACTCAATTAGAAGAAGTAATGGGTACTAAACTTATAGATATTATAGGTACCAACATACAAATCAAAATAGATCAAAAAAGTATAGAAACTATACCAGAGAAACGGAAAACAAAAAAGACTAAAGTTGGTGAGGGGACTGAACAGCTTAAGGATAGAATCAAGAATGCCCGAAGAAATAAGGATAATAGGAATAAGAATTTAACAAAAGCCAGAGAAGCAGATCCCGGGAAAGAAATTACTATAGCAGAAGGTAAGAAACTTATTCGTCAGTTTCTTCCTAATCTTGATGTTGAATCTGATCAGGTAGTAAGATTTGTTGAGCAGATGATAATTGATAAGATTGCCAAAGAGCCTGCATGGGGTACATATAAGAATGAGATATTATATATGGTGGGTAGAGATGGAAAAACTTTTGAGAAACCTATCAGGCATGAGGTAATGCACAAAATTATTACTGAATATCTTACTGATGAAGAACGTGAGGCATTATTTACAGCATGGATAGAGGAGAATCCAACACATAGGCATAAAAGTGTTGAGGAGATTGAGGAGCTTATAGCAGAGAGATGGCACAACCATGAGTATAAAGGGCTGACTACAAAGAATTATGTATTGATGAGGTTCTTTAATTTCCTTTCCAGGGTATTCGGTTATATGAATAGGAATATGTCCGACCTTGATAGATTTTTTGCTACAGTAGAAGGCGGTTATTTTAAGACTAAAAGAGATACGGGTATTGGCATGACCAAATTAATGAAGCAGATAATTAATAATTATGGTACAGATTCAAAGTCATTTGCTGAAGCCCTTGAGAATTATAAAGCTGCTAAAAATAAACTTCATCTTGAGACACAAACTATACTTAGAGATGGATATAGTTTTGTTGTTTCAAGAGAAAATGGTGTGGTTAAAAGAAAGCTATTTCCTGTAAGCAGGGGTGAACTTAAAGATACTGTTAGAAGGGAGATTAGGTATGGTTTAATACAAGATAGAGGAATAATAAGACAGTATAGTAGTCCAGCGAATCAGAATGAAGAATGGTTCCAGAGTATAAGAGAAAACTATGCTAATGGCGAATTGATTATTAAAAACTTTAATGATTTATGGAATGATATATATGAGAATTGGGCAGAGTCCAGGGGGGAGCAGATCAATGTTGAAGAAAAGGAAAGCGTTGAAGAACAGATAGCAAGGTATGAGGCAGAAGAGATTACAAAGTCAGAGAATCTTTCAGATCATATAATAAATAATGATGAAAAGAATCAGGCAGAAAAAATTAGTTCCCTGGTAAAAGATTTCTTAAGTAATATCAAGTATAGTAATGGTGTATTTATGAAATGGCAAGAGGCATTTGTAAGATCCTTACAACTATTTCATAACCTACAGCCAGAGAATGAGAACTATATTGTTGAGATTGAGAAGCAATCAAAAAGAAGGGGTAGTAATCCTAATGATAGAATAGTTGTTGAGCATTTAAAAGCTCTATTCGAGATAGTTAATAATCCTGTAAAAACAGAGAGTCTTGCAATATTACCTGGTACAGCAAAATTTACTGATGAGAATACTTTTGTCTATGGAGAAAAAGAAGCCAATGAAATATATGGACCTATTACTGCAGACCTTGCCGGTGTTCTTAAGACACAAAGATTTATTGGAGAGACAAACGCAACGTTTATAACACGGATATCAAATGATTCTGGAATCCCGGTTAATAATATAATAGCTTATTATAATCATCACTCCTCTACTATGATGTGGAAAGCTGTTGTTAATGTAATGGGTAATCAGAACAAGAAAGAGTTCTTTATTGTAGAAAGAATATTTGAGGAAGATGGAACGTATAGTATAAGTTATATACCAGCATCTACTTATGGTATTGCTACTACTCTTGCTAGTGAATTAGAAGAGGCATTTATTACAAAGTTTCCCGATGAGACATCACTATTAGAATTTATAAATACTTGGTTAAATAAATACTTAGTTGACTACGCTTCAGCCAAGGATGAGTTTGTCCGGGCCTTTCTTGTTAAGCTGGGGTTATCATCATTTGTTAAAGCATTACCTGATATTGATACTGATATGTTGTATAATGATATCAGGGGGTTCTTTCAGAGATGTAAAGATGATTGGGGAAAGAAGTATACTTATAAAGATGAGGTGGGTGAAGATGTAGAGGACATCAAAGATATGACCTATTTTGTTAGTAAAGATGGTGGCCTTATTCGAAAGTTATCGAAGGAGCTTAGTAGTAGTAGTAACTATCTAAGAGCTACTAATATCAAAACTGGTGATGGTAAGAAGAGATATCTATGGTCACCAACAAGTTTTATGAATACTATTTTGAATTATATGGTAATGATTGGTTCAAAGTCTTCTACTAAATTCAATGTTAATCTTCCTCAATATTTACAAACTAAATACTTTGAAAAGAATCCTTTTATTAATGGTAAGAATACTATCTCCAGAGTTATTAACAATGATGGATTAAGAAAGACCGCTAGGGGAAATCAAAAAGATTTCTTTTCCACTTATCAAAATGAATCTCCTACTGATTATTTTATTAGGGTATTTATGGCCGGTTTTATTGATCGTTTAAGAAGGTCAAAAAAGGATGATGTAAGATACTTCCAGTGGTCATATCCAAATGAAAGAAGCCAAGCTGTAGCTGCGGAAGTAAAGGTTCTTAATAATGATCAGATTAAGGAGCAGATAAAAGATGCTATCAAGCAGATTAATGAGGCAGAACAGTATCCAAATACAAAATACTCAAATCCAAAACGGTTCATTAATTTACGAAAGCTACAACAGGTACTTGGTAAAAGAGTAAATATTACAAAGAAAGTTCTTACTGAAAAACAAATTGATAAGTATGCTAATGATATTATTATACTATTAGAGAAGGATGCTGCTGAATTTACCAAGTTGCTTATCGAGAAGAAAGTTCCTATTGATATGAATATGGCTAAAATTAATAATCTTTTAAAATTCTTACCCAGGGGCACTGATTTAAGTTCTATGGAGAGTGGGATTAAGGATAATAAAAAAGTGATTAAGTCAATTAAGAGAGAAAATAAAAAGAGTGAATACTTAGTTACCGAAGAAGCTCTTCTTCCAATTGTTGAACTCTTTGTTAAGAATGATTATATAAATTCATATTTTGTGAATCAATTGTTTCTTGGAGATATGAATCAATTCGAAAATGAAGAAGATGTTATGAGAAGGATGTCTCTTGCTTCAGCGCCAGGATCTGCTGGTATTGTAAATAAGAAGTGGGGAATGAGAGAGAAGACTAAGATTATGATACTTGGTGATTCATTTAAAGGAATAGAAGATATAAATAGGAGGCTTAAGAAAATCTTTACAGGTGAGGAGCAGGATAAGATCCCTGCATTATTAGAAGTCTTTAAGCAAAATCTAAACCCAAAGAGTCAGGACTTTGCCAACTCTGATGGTGCTGGATGGATGCTTCCTGAGAGATATGAAGAACTTAAGTTTGCAGGATTTACAGAGGAATATCCTATACACAAAGTATTGAAACCTGTTATTTATAGTATTAGTGATGAGGGTGTATCAAGGGGTATCAAATATGCCTCTATTGTACTTACAGATCAATTAGTGGAACAATTCCCTTCCTTGGGAGTACTTAGGGAAAATATGAGGCGTTCTGAGACCGGAGAGGCTATATACATATCAGGCGTTAAGGTTGGTGAACCAAATGCTACAGTAGCAGATGAGAATGTATTTAAAGAAGGATATGTAGCTGATGATCTTTCATCTTTTGAGATATTCAATCGTGATTATAGAATACAGCTGGATCCATTGTCAAATATAAATAGTAAAGTATCACAACCATCACAGCTTATATACCTAATGAAGATACTGGATCAGAACCAGTACAGGGCCAAGAGAGCGTATGGACACTTGAGTCAGATAGTTGAATTGGAAGGTAAAAGATTTTTTGATAGATTTTCTAATCCAGGAACTTTCAGATCTAATCTTCTTGGTATATTACAAGGTAAGGGAAATGAAAGAGCTCATGATGCCATTGAACAAGGATTGAGTATAAACTTTCCAGCAATTACAGATAAGATATTTACTCAACTTGCAGCTGAACTAAGTGATAGTATTGTACGGATTAAATTCCCTGGTAGTAAACTTGTCTTACAGACAGAGAGTGGTATCAGGAAGTACAAGAGATTCAGACAGGATACAGAGGGAGATGAGGATTTTAAACTTTCCTATAAACTTGATCATAAGAAAAGACTTGTAGCTGAAGTAATACTACCGGAAGGATTTCTTCCAAAGGAATATGAGGATGCTATTAAAGAGGCTGTAAAGAATGGTACAGAGGCTCCAGACTATTTTGATCTTCCAGACTTGCTTGGGTTTAGGATACCATCTTCAGATATACATAGTGGTATTGTTATGAAGGTTGTTGATTTCTATTCAACACCTAATCTTAACGTCATCATTGCACCAGATCTACTGGTTGCACTTCATGGTAGTGACTTTGACGTTGACTCATTGTTTGTAATTAAGAGGCACCTGTATCCTCCAAAGCATGCCAAGGCTGGTCAGCCAGTAGGATATGTTAAAGGAAAAGGTGGAACATGGAACTTTGCTAAGAACTTTGAAGAAGTTAAAGAGCTTGGTGATTTGCCATCAGAAAGAAGTGAAAGAATTAAGTATCATAAGAATGGTGTAATACATGAGCTTATCGATATGATGAGTAGCTATGAGAATATTGAACAGATGCTTGGTCCAATACCTATGGCTCCAATAAAACAGGCTGCAGAAAATGCTGCTAAATTAAGGAGTGATGATGTTATCTTGGATCTAAGTAATATCCTACATAAAATCAGAGCACATGAGATTATATTCTCTGCAGCTTCTGGTACAGGGATATTTGGTAATTCAGCAAAAGTACTTGCCTATTCTTTATTTGCAGGTCCCCAGGTTGAAGATCCTGAGACAGGAAAGATGAAGAATACTCATCCGAAATTAAAAGATGAAGCCAATTGGATAACTATCGATGGGGTTACACACAATCAGATAACAGTATTTGATAAGGAGGGAGTAAATCTCTTTACATCTATTGATGGATTTATAAATGCTGCTATCGATAATATCCGGGAGCTTGTTCTTCATAAATTAAACATTACCGGACAAACTATCAATGGTTTTATTGTACTCAGAGCTATTGGTCTTACTCTGGATCAATCAGTAAATATGTTATTGCAACCAGCAATAATGGAATACTCTAAACGTAGAAGTGCTGAAGCAGTAAAAGATATGATACAGGAGAAGCTTGGAGGTATTGAGTATACTACTTCAATGGATGAGATAGAGCTTACTACTGAAGAAATGAAGAAACAGATTAAAAAGAATTCTGATATTGCTAGTATGCCACCAGCATCAAAGGGTACTACAGAAATGAATGATCTGATTTATCAATTAAGGATAATAAAAGAATTTGAAAAAGCTACCAGAGTAGGTAAGAATATGAAACGATTAGCTGATTGGCTTAAGATTGCACGTATTCTTCCAGTGAATAAGATTGAAATCGAAGAAGTGGTTACTATCGGTGAAGAAATATTCCCGGCACAACAAGAGGGAGGGGATCCAGTACAATCTAACTATCCTTTTGATATGCCTCATTTCTTTGATGTTAACCCACATTTATTTTCTATATCTAATCAAGTAATAAGATTTCAACAATGGATTAAGACTGTGTTTCTTAAGTATTCTAATGCTATAGATAAAAATGTTGAAGAGGTAATGGGAATGTTTGATAATTTTGGAGATACCAGGGCTGAAGGTCTTGAAATTATCCGGAATGAATTCCTTGCATACCTTATGTCTAACAATATTTATAATGGTGTATATAAGATGGACAGAGATGTAGTGCATCGCTATATGAGGAATAATAAGATGCAAACATTAACCGGCCCCAAAGCAGTCAATCAGATATTCATCAGGAAAGTCATTGAGCTTAGAAAATATCTGAAGAAGCGGGGTGTAAGTAATAAGTTCCTTGATCATCTTACTGATGTTCCTAACAGCTTTACCAGGACTAGTGAATTAAGATTTGATTCTGGTCCACATATTAGTCAAGAGGAATTTATGGATTTTAGAGTTGCTTTTCTTGAGCTTAATAAATACGATGTTGAATATAATAAGAAGACAAGAAAATATCGAGTCAAGATATTAAGAGGAAAAAAAGCTGATAATATTTATTCTCCTATTCAGAGAGAATTTGTAAGTTATGGTATTATGAATTGGGGTTTACAATTTGGAGCAAGTAACTACAGTGTTATACTACCAGAAGATCTTTATAAAGAAGTTGATGAGACATTTAATGATATCTTGAAAAAATTTACAGAAGATCCTGATTCACTTAATTGGAATAAAGTTAAGTTGGATTATGCTATACAATTGATAATTAACAGAGGTGATCTATTAGGAGAGGTGTATTTTAAAAGAGGTACTCCACAAGAAAAAGGTCAATGTCAGAATGAAGATGGCGATTGGGTAGCAAGATATAGTGGGAAAACAGATGAATATTATTATGATAGAGAATATGCAAATGAAGAGAATGAAGAGTTTCCACAAATTATAGCATCTAAATCAAAGTTTAATAATAGGATATCTATTTATATAAGGATGAATAATCCTACTGATTCTTTAGTTCATTATCAACGTATAGGTAGTGTGAATTCATTTAAGCATTATAATACATCTGATAAAATACTTAAGGAAGGGATGACTGTTGCTACTCAATTTGGTGGTAATATATATAATGTATATGTTGATGATCTTAAGAAGGAAACTTTTAAATATTATGGTACCGATCTTAAAAAAGGACAAACTATAAGTTTCACTATGCACCATGATGTTACCAGATCTGATAAAGTTTATAAAACAATTAAAAGTATAACAGGAAATGAAGTAACCGTTGTGCCAGCTAAAGAATCTGAAAGCATACCAGCCTTTAGTAAAGGCCCTGTACAAACTACTACTCATACTAAGGGAGTTCAAAAGGTAGAGAAATATACCAAAGAAGAAGTTGTTAAGTTTCTTGATGTTGTTATTTCAAGAAAAGAAGGTATGCAGAGAAGGGCTCTTGAAGAATTACGTGATAAAATTGTAGCGCAAGGACTTGTTTTAATTAGAGAAGACTTACCTGGTTCTGCATTGGCTACATTTAGTCCTGATGGTGTGATTCATATTGATATTAATAAGATGATTGGTGAAGTTGAAGATTATCAAGAGACTATTGAAGATGCATTAACTCATGAAATGTTTCACGGTGTTACATATATCAATTATATGGTTGATAAAGTATTTAAAAAGAAAATCCATACTATTCTTGAGACTAAA
>Ga0307992_1000962_pt1 | contig 17414 bp, 3 predicted proteins | sample EllFjometagen133_FD_203162 | JGI IMG/M metagenome (GOLD analysis project Ga0307992, IMG submission 203162) | Marine microbial communities from Ellis Fjord, Antarctic Ocean - #133 | ecosystem: Environmental > Aquatic > Marine > Unclassified | place: Southern Ocean | collected 2014-10-08
ATTTCAATCCATTCATATTCAGGACAATTTATATAAAATTGGTCATTGCTGTCATAAGCATAGTATCCAAAAGTATCCGGACCTGTTGGTGCCCTCTGATCTACATCTCCAATTTCCAAGTTAAAATAAATTGTTGTTGTAAGTCCATCAGCATCGGAAATATTTATTTGGAAAGGAACATTAATTCCAACAAAACAGTTTTCGACAGAATGAATTGTAAATTCAGCCGTTGCTGTTTCGTCAATGCTAACATTACCAATAGCAAAATTGGAAGTTGTTACATTCACATCATCAGTTAGTGCAATCAATTCAGCAGTAAGAGAAGTTGCATCAAAGGAACCGATATTTTTGAATGAAACTGAAATATCACTTTCTTCGTTCGGTTCCAGTATACCATTCTCGTCATTCACAACAATATTCTCAAATTCAAAAATTAAGCTGCTAACGATAATTTGGAATTTTGAAGTACTGCCATTAGAAATTGACAGGTCAAATTCGATGATTTCATTATTTGGGCAATTAGAATTTATTTCGATCTCATATCCTTCTATTGCTGTAGCCCCGGCGTTAATATCACCAAAATCAGCAGAAGTCGTAATTATATTCACGTTATTATTATCTGAAATAAGATCTGCTGAAACTGAGTTTGCAGTTTGAGTTCCAAAATTCTTCAAAGTAAGGTCAAGCTGCACAGTTGCTCCTGCAACAATTGCACTTACCGGAGAAACATTCTCAAGACCAAGATCAACATTAGTTTGGACTACTTCAATAGTCTGTTGTAACGGATAATAATTTGGTTTTGTAATAGTTAGTAAAATTTCACCGGCTGTTAATGACTCAAGGTAAATAAGGGCAGATCCATTTTCTACAATAGCAGTTGATGAAAATTCATCATCTTTAATAGCTGTTACAATTGCTCCTTCCATTCCGGTTAGATCTATCTCAATAAAGTTTGTTCCTATATTAACTTCCAAAGGTAAAATGCAAGAAATTTCCTGTGGAACTGTTGTCCAGATAGATAATGAAGGATCACCGAGAATATTATAAACATTAAAATAAAACTCAACATCACCACCAGGTTCTCTGTTTAATGGGAAGTTATCATAAAGCTCATATTTCCCACGTAATACAGCGCTTCCAAAAGCAAGATTATTTTCATTGAGCACCCCATACCAGAGTCCTGAGAATATTGAATTATTCAAATTTGTACTTGTATGCAGATCAGACGGACCTACAAAGATCACGCCACCTCGTGGATTCCCAGGATTTCCTAATCTTAACCAGGCTTCACCAAAACAAGGGTCAACATTTGTGTTTGCAAAATCTCCTGTATTACATACAATTGATGTCATAATAGGTAACATACGATAATTATCCAAATCTTCTAGATTATCAATATGATAATATGGAAAGTGCCAGCCATTGGCATCTCCCCAACCTCGATAAGTCACAACTCCCACACCTTCATTTATAGAAGCTGTTATTAGAGATGTTCCCGGATTGTTAGGAGGATAATAGATTTCATCGATTTCATTATACCCGTAATTGAACATTTTATCTCGAAGCCATTTCGTAACTTTTACAGGAGTAGACGGTAAAGGTGGAGAAGAACTGTAATTTCCAGCTACTAAAGTAGCATTCTCAAACCAATGCGTACTATCCATGAAAGGTTCTTTTTCATAATATAATGTTTTTGCAATAATTGTCTTGAACTCAATTAAACTATCAAATGACATTCTTCCTATGATCATTTCAGGGAAATAATCATCACCATCTAATAAAGTGTAAGGATGATCAGTAACATTACTGTCTCCCCCAGAACTAACTATATAGAAAGAAGGAATTTGAAAAAGGTTATCTACATCTCCAGTAATTAGAATATAATCTGGTGGATATTCTGATGTATTATAAACATTTTGGATATATGCTTTTATATTATCACTCGTGCTCCCAATATCTTCTGAAGTTACAACTTCTGTTTTAATTCCCTTTTGATTTTTCCAATCAATAAAAGTCTGCAGATCAGTCAATAAGCTTTCGTGAGTTATAATAAGCATTTTAGATGGTGCAACTGAAGCATCTCTAAGATATGATCTTTCAAAGTTATCTGCTATAGAACGATAAAGTGGTAAAAATGCTGCAGATATCTTTTGTGGTACCTGAACAGGATCAATCATTCTCACTTCAATATCAATACTCTTTAGCACAGCGGATATTCTCTCTGTATTTTTAGTTTTGCTTATAGTAAATTGATGAGCATAAAGATCTCGCATCACAAAGCTATTTTGTAATTCGATATGATCTTCTCCGCCTATAGAAATTGTTCTAAGTAATTCTCCATCATTGGAATATTCAGCTATTTCACATTCATTAACAATAATATCAATACTTCTTGATGGTAATGCAATTACTGTCTTAATATTATTTTGTTCCATTTTGTTATCATTATTAATAAAAGTGATTCTCAATCCATCCCCGGATCTTTGATATTCCAATATTCCAAAAAGTGAATATACTGTAAATAACAGTAGCGTTAATAAAAGAAATCTCTTCACATCTCCTCCAATTATTTAATTAACATCATTTTTTTAGTTTGATCTATTCCTGTAGTTTTGAATCTGTAAAGATAGATCCCGCTTGCAACATTTTTTCCATTATCATCTTTTCCATTCCATACAGTGGAATGAAATCCAGCATCTATTTTGCCGTCAATAAGCTTTTTAACCTTTTCACCCTTAACATTGTATATCTGAATAAGAACTTGTGAATTAGAACGTAAAGCATAATTTATAACTGTTTCAGGGTTAAATGGATTTGGATAGTTTCCAATTAGTGCTGTATGAGCGGGAATAAGCGGATCATCTGCTTCTGTATGTTCTACTTCTACTTCATTGGTAGGTGTAGATTCATATTGCCCATATACACCTGTTACAAAATAGGCATGTGTTCCTGTGGGTACATTAGGATCTGTGTAGGTTATTCCTGTTACATCGGCAATTGATAAGCCGTTACGATATACTCTGTATCCGGTAAGACTTCTAGCGACAGAAGCAGCATTCCAATTAAGGATAACATCGGGTACTTGTGATTCTGCTGTAAGGTTAGAAGGTGGAGCAAGAACTACTGTGATTGGTTCTGTATTGGTTGGTAAAGATTCATTATTATTATTATACAAAGCTGTTACATAATAGGAGTAATTCCCCGCATACAAACCATTATCATCATAGTAAGTTTGTGATGTGTTATTGATCTCAAATATTTCAATATTATTTCTGTATACTTTGAAACCAAGTAGAGAGCGTGTTGTGGTAGTGATTGAGTTTGATTCATCAAGTGCAATTCTGCTTGTAGATGGAAGTTTGCTTAAGTTTAAGCGTTCTCTCTTTGTTTCCATGTTCCTAAAGTCAACCATATTCCAAGCTAAAGATACATCATTGCTTACAACAGTAGCAACCAGGTTTCCAGGTGCTTGTAAATATGTAAGTTCAAAATCAATTGTTACTGTTTGGTTAGGATTAATTTGAACATTATTTTCCGTTACTGTCTCGTATCCTTGTAGGCTGGCTGTTACATCGTAGGTTCCTGCTGGTACAGGAATGAGGTAATTTCCAGAAAGGTCTGGTGATGTAGAATATTCTCCTGCTGTGATAACAATATCCCCAACAGAACCGGCGCCACCATCCAGAGATGCATTGCCATCAATGAAACCCATAAATGCACCTTGACCGCCTTCTAAATGAATATCATCAATATACCAATAATTTATATTATAAGAATTTCCATCAAAAACAAAAGCAATCTGGAAATTTTGTGAACCTACATCCGGAGTTGAAACAGAAAGCTCAATAAGTTCTGGACCTACATTGCTATTGGGACTAATTTCCCAAGCTGTATTCCAACTACTGCCGCCATCTGAAGTTGTTTTCACACACAAAGAATATTCACTACCACTAAAATCATTTAATTGATGTCGAAATTGGAAGTCCAATATAGATGAACCAGCTGTATTCAATTCAGGTGACACAAGTCGAGATTCACCAATAAAGGAAGGACTCCAGTTAAGTTTTGATTCAGGTGCTGTTCCACCTGCGTTATTGGTTGATGATTGTAACCAATTACCAGTACTGAGTCCTAATAATGTCCAGCCATTAGGAGGATAAGCTCCGCTGAAATCCTCGTCAAGTAGTACTGGAACCTGAGAAATTACAAGGTCGAAGTAACCACTTTCATTGAAGTTTAATTCTCCATTCATTTCCCAGGTCACATTTGCCAGGTGTCCTATTGGAGCTGAAGCATCTACTGTAACATTGAACATGCAAGTAGAAATGGTCTCAGCATTCATCAACGCTGTGGTATGTGTAGTCGAATTTAATGTAATATACGGATTTGATTCAGAAATTTCTGTGATTACATTAAAAGCATCAGATCCACCATTATTAATGTAAGAAACATAAAAATCGCAAGTTTCTCCAGGATCAAGTATATTGTTAGCTCCATCATCAACGAACAAAGAGTGGAACTCAATAACCGGAGCATTTAGTTCTAATGTGAAATATACTATCCAGCTCTCTCCATCACTGGTAATATTCATTTCAAAATTTGCTGAATGTCCATCTGGACAATCTTCTGATATGGTTACTTCATAATCTGTCTGATTGCTGGCTGAACCTCCACCCTGTACATTGCTATAAGTCGAGGTTGCTTGAGTGATCGAAATATTATTATCTGTTGAGTTTATAGTTGCTGATACATTGGTTGCCGGGTTCTCACCCAGATTATTTAAGGCAATCTCAAGTGATATATCCTCTCCATAGTCTGCCTGACCATTGCCATTTTCATCTATTATAGTTACATCACTCAAAACAAGAAAGGGTGCTTCCAACGGAAGGGATGAGCCCGAAAACAATAATGCCATTTCATCCTCTAAATGTTTCGCAGCTTCTGGATAACTATTGTTGAAGGTGTATTCCAAACCGATTGTTTCGGTTGGATCTTCAATACCAACTGTAGCATACTGACCATGTTGAGAAGGATAGTTCCCGGAGCTTGTATTATTAACGACCTTATACTGAAATTTGATCTGACTATCACCTGTAAGAGTTGGATAGTAATTTGAATCATACATGATCACCTGGAATGTCTCTTCATGACTGCTTTGGTCAGTTTCCATGTGATTCCATTCAATTATCACGATATGAAGGGATGAATCATAATACCAATATACATCACCACTACCTGTCTTCAAGTCATCCCAGAATGCTGCTATCATTGGTGATGGTCCTTGTGGTCCGGGGATTGGGCTGTTCATGAAAGAGCCTTGTGAGCTACCGCCTGGTGCTATCCAGCCATTGGAACACACTGTCGCTGAATCATACTCTTCTCCATACATTTTAAAGGTGATCGGTAGATCTTCAATCGTCCCACTGTCTCCATCATCACCTTGATCATATAAATTAAGATTGGTTCCAATATTATTTATCTCGATCCAGTCATAAGTAGGAACACTTAGTGAATAGCCAATATCTCCATCATCATAACAGAAATAACCATAAGCATCAGCTCCCACAGGATCTGTAATAGTAACTTCTCCAATTCCTAAGAGGAAATGAACTGTTGCATCATAACCACCAGCATTGTACAGATGAAGCTCCATCATTACTTGGGTTCCTACCACAAGCTGGGTGGCTGCTGTCAACTCAAATGTGTCTGTTGTATTAGATGCTTGTCCGCCAGCAATGATACTACCAAAATATCCATTATCATCAGATACTGTAATTCGACTATTAGTTGAAGTCAACTCGCCATAAACTGCATCTGCAGTTACACTACCCAAATTCTGTAATGAAACGGTCATTTCTACTACTTCACCAGGATCAAGTATTCCGTTGCCACCGTCTAGCACTTCATAATCTGCTGCATCAAGGTTAGCACCTTCTACAACAAGGAAAATTATATCGTTCCAGGTGTTTCCGGTATTATCTTCAATTACAATATCTAATCTGATCTCTGTGTCACCTAACACACCTTCAGCTATACTAATATCAAAGTCATCGGTACAATATACTGAGTTGCCTGATGGAATGTTACCAAAATCTTCTACTGCATCGGTAATCGTTACAAAATCATCGTTTGTTGTTATTGTAGCTGTAGCTGAGTTGGCAGTTTGGGTACCAAAGTTCTTCAGGCTTACCCTCAACTCTATATCTTCACCAGGATTAATATATCCATCATCATTACCGGATGAGGATCCTGCATTATCATCATCTATTATTACGTCGAATACATTTACATATCTAACAATCTCTCCCACATCAAATCCACCAAGGTTAGGGATATAATTATGTTTTGTTACTGTAAGGGTAACTGTTCCTTCTAACATTGCATTGATCTCCAGTGCAATATAGCCATTCTCATCTGTGTATCCGGTTGCAAATATTTCATCATCACCCATCAAAGCTGTAACCCATGCATTTTCCAGAGGGTCTCCAACAGTATTAGTTACTGTAACTTCCAAATAGGTTGTACCAGGAGAGATCTCTGTTTCATAATTCGCAATAATATTCTGTGGAACTCCTGTCCAGAGCGCAACACCAGGATCACCTATAAGCGTATTCCAATGTGAGAAAATATTTACATAGTTATCAGGATTCTGAGGATAATGCTCATACAAAGCAAGCTTACCTCTGTTTACTGCACCACCAGGATTGTATATTCCATCGGCAAAAATTCCGTAATATATACCGGCATCAACACAATTATTAAAGTTTGTATGAGTACCCGAAGTTGCAGTTCCAATTGCAGCAATGGCACCTATTGGATTTCCAGCAGAACCGGCTCTGATAAATGTTTCGCTTCTACTTGTATCTGTAGCAAAACTACCTGTAGAGCAAGTAAGAAAAACTGCAAAAGGTAATTTCTTATAATTAGTTAAAGAATGAATATTTGAATTATCAAAACCGCTCATATTAAGATATCCACGATAATTAAAATAACTAACTCCTGCACTTAAATTACTGTTCATAGCACTTTCATAACTACCGGAATAAACTTCAGTTGCAACTATATTGGGGACGTGCTGTCGCATCATCTCGGCGATAGATTGTTTAGTGAAAACAGTAGAAGTACCTGAGCTGGAAGGATCTCCTACCATTAAAGATTTATCATACCAGTCGGTCTCATCCATATAAGGTTCTTTCTCATAACCCAATACTTTAGTTACATAAGTTTGCAAATCTGAGATAGAGGAAATAGATATGCGACCGATAAAGACATCTTCCAATACATCATTACCTTCTAATTGTGCATAAGGATGATCTCCTTCTGCACTATAATAACTAATGTAATAAGTCGGAATACTGTAGGGACCACCTACATCACCTACAAAGCAGACAAATTCAGGTGGATTCTCCCAAGTATTATAAGCATTCTGAATATAGTTCTTTATAGATGTGGTGGATGTTCCCGTCTCTGATGTACTGGCTAAAGTTACTTCAAATCCTTTTTGATGTTTCCAGTCCGTTAAATCCTCTAGTTCGGAAAGTAGAGATGCATTATTCGGATAGATAAATAGATAACTCGGTTCTTGATATTCTCCATCACGTTTTGTTACAGAATCATAGTTCAAAATTGCTGACCGATATAAAGGCTCAAAAAAACGAGACTTCTTTCTATCAAGTGTTTTAATATTTATTCCACCCCTGCCGGATACATTAACAACGATGTCTACATTTGTTACAATTCGTAACTCTTTTGTCTGCGGATCGTATTGGAAAGGATTTACCGAAACACTTACAACACGCTGGTCTCTAAGTATTACAGGTTCTCCAATCTCTACTATATTAGCAGGGAAAACTGATCCATCCTCATAATAATCTTCATCTATAACAAATCTGAAAGGTTTATTATCACTTTCGCTTTGTAATTCCTGAGTTGGATAGATGTTAATATCTCTTATAAATTCTTCTTCTGTATTAATTATTTCAAAACTTACAAATCCTTCATCTGGAATAGCTATCAATCTGCTAAACTTGGGAAGATCAGGTTTGCCGATCTCTAATGAGTTACCCTCAGCCCAATATGAAATCTTCTGATAGCTTATATCTCCTTCACGGACTGTCTCAAGTTCATAACCATTCAATGAAAAATTGACTTCGGTATATTCTTTCCCGGATGAGCTATGAGCAAATATTGTCTCTCCGGTATTGTCTCCAATCTCTACCCATTCTGAATTTAGTAATGCTGTAAAAAGTAATAATAATAAAAATAGTGTTAATTTCCTCATTTAATTTAAACCTTCCTTGTTTTAATTTAACTTATATTATTGATGCAATAATTATTCCAGCTTTAGTTCTAATTGTAATATGATAATAAATAAGTAAAAGAGCACCCAAAACGGGTGCTCTTAGCTACTCTTTGTTGTATGCTCTATATTGTTATTTCAGCAAGATCATCTTCCTCGTTTTTGTATAATCTGCGTTCTGCAATTTATAGAAGTAGATACCAGATGTTACAAATCTTCCTGCATCATTTTTACCATCCCAAATACGTGTATAAAAACCTGATGATAACTGCTCATTAACAAGCGTTTTTACCTTCTGACCTTTAACATTAAAAATTTCAAGATTTACAAATGTAGAAAACTCTACTATAGAAAATGAAATTAATGTTTCTGGATTAAACGGATTTGGATAGTTGCCAATAAGCTTAGACCTGAAAACAGGTATATTGTTATCTATAAAAGCACCCGTTGAGGCAATTATCTTTATGTCATCAATCCACCAACCGGGATCATCCAATACTTCATCTGCAGTTATTTTAAAACGAAGATAGACATGATGGTCAACAAGTTGCGGAACGAAAATGAATTCCTGAACCCAATCATCACTAACACCGGAAAATTGAGCTAACTCCGTCCAATTTGAACCGTTGAATGAATACTCAAGGACACAATTATCAAAATCGTGTTCTACATAATATTTATGCCAGAATGTAAAACAAACATCATTACCTACACTATTCATATTTATTGCTTCTGATATTGTTAAAGTTGCAGTAGATCCATTTTCATAAAATTCATCAGGACTATCAGTTACTGAATAATCTCCAATTATGGAGCTATCAGTTATTGCCCAGTCTCCCGATACCGTCCAACTGGAAAGATCACCTTCCCAATTTTCTTCAAATATTTCAACAGCTTCAAGTAAATTAATATTCAGATCATATATTCCTGCAGGTAAATCTATTAATTGTGTAAAGGGTACACAGTTTTCTGCATAAATAATTACTTGATGTTCCCCTTCATAATTTGAAAAAGTAAATTCACCATTAATAACTTCAATTGTATCTGCAGAAAAATACTCACCATTATCTACAATGATGGTCGCATCTATGGGATTTCCATTTGAATTTACAGTACCACTCACTATCATTTCCGAGATTGGAGTAAGCTGAACATCTTCAGTTTTCCACATAGAACTATTTACAGTTATACTCTCGACTAATTGTTCTTCATATCCTTTTTTCACAACTCTCATCGTATATGTTCCCGGCAACAAAGGGCGCCAATAACGACCATAAAGTTCATCGGAATTTCGAGGGTCAAAATAGGATGCATCAACTTCTTCAATGATAACTTCCGCAACCAGTGGATTACCAGAATTTTCATCAGTGATATGCCCGGTTAGCATAGCTCCTGGTGCATTATTATACCCTAACGCTCTATCAAGCAACCAATAAGCTCCTATACTACATCTTTCACAAGTATCATCAACTAAATATTCTGGTGGGTCATTATTGGGTTGAAGGTTTTCTGTTCCACATTCAATTAGAAGCTGAATCGTTCCATGTGCTTTATAAAACCAGTCATGAGCATTCCCTTTTCTTCCTGAAGATGCATAAGGCTCATATGACCCTGAATTATCTTCCTTCATAATTAAGCTGGCAACACTTTCACCAATTGTCTGACTTAAAGCAAGATCAGGAGTTGGTTTTACACTTGCCCAATTTGATGGGTAATATACTTTTTGAGAAAAATCGCCGGTTCTGGAAGAATGCCAATTAATTGAATAAATGAAGTGTTGTTGTTCTGCAAGATTTCTTATCGCTTGCGTTCCACCTTCAGAAAACGGAGCTGGTCCACGATAATAATCATTCCATTCTTCAGGTCCACCTACTCCCCAAACATCTCCATGAATCCAATTGAAACCATAATTTCTGTTGGGATCAACTCCATCGATATCTCCACCTGCTCCAACTTCATAATCAAATACACCATTTTCTTCGTAATCTCTTTTATTCTTTCTATAAGTCAGATCCCAACCATTCATTACAACCTGTAAACCTTCAGGATTATAGGTTGGAACGAACCACATTTCCAGGTTATCCAACCATACATTATAAGGATCAAGCATTCTATTAGCTACAATTTCCTGTATCATGTACATTGTAATCTCAACGCCTAGAATTTCCTCAGCATGACACTGTCCTGCATACATTACTGCCGGTTCATCCTCATTGATTCCAACGTTATTTGATAGCTTAACTGCATAAATTGGAATTGGATCTTGATAGGGATCTGCACCTAAGGTGCTTCCGATAACCTGTACAGAAACAATATCAGGATGATTTGTTTGCAGTTCACTAATTTCTTGAATTATTTCTTCATACGTATGATATCGTGGATCCAGTACAACTTGTGCAGAAAGACCAGCGACAAACAATACTAATAAAACCGTTATTAATTGCTTCATAATTTACCTCAATAAATGAACATTAACCATTCAGAAGATTCTATACCATTCCGGAGGTTATTATTTTAAAAGAATCATTTTTTTAATGCTTGTATAATCACCGTTTTCACTTTTTGAATCAAAGTTAGAGAAATAAATACCACTGGAAACACTTTTACCTGATTCATTTGTACCATTCCAAACCATACTATGATATCCCGTTTGCAATTCATCAGAAACCAGTGTTTTTACTTTCTGCCCACGAACATTGTAGATAGTAAGTGAAACGAAGGAATCAGCTATCAAGCTGAAATCTATAGTCGTTGTTGGATTAAATGGATTTGGGTAATTCTGCATTAATTTATTCCCAGGATGATGAATTTGAGGATCATCAGTTCCAGATACCGATTCAAATTTAACCTTTTGAATATACACATTATAAATATCAGTTTTCCCACTTGAACGTGTATCTTGCCAGATCACAAATGAGTATTCACCATCATTTATAGCCTTTGGTACATTTTGATTTCTTATTTCGCTGCAAATTGTAAATCCATCGTCAGCCCAGGTCATTTCACCATTTTCATCAAGCATTTGCCCTAATAATTCAGATTCATCTCCACTTGTGTAATCTTCCCAGAACACCATAAAATCTGTACCGTCACTAACCAAATAAGGTGCTTGCTGAGTACTGTTCCCAACAATAACTTCAACACCATCAGCTTGCCAAATCTTGTTTCCATCTAAATCAAATTTCTGCATATAAATATCCCAATAAACACCGGTACGGAAATCTTCCCAAACAATGTAAATTGCGTCATCATATATCATATTAGAAAAATTCTGATCATTATCATAATCAATAAGCGGGATTCCGCCCTCTTCCCAAAGTACTGTACCTTCAGAAGTTACGATCTGACCATAGATGTCTTTACTATCATTTCTATAATCATCCCAAACTATCAGTAATCCATCAGGAATTTCCATTATTTTAGCATTATTCTGATTGCCATCTTCCACACATATATCCAAACCTTCAGCATCCCAACCAGTTGCAGGATCACCATTTTCATCCACTTTAATGCAGAATATGTTCGTGTTATACCCGACACTCCGCCACACATAATAATTATGGGAAACGTCACTCAATTTATCATTACCAACTTTATCAACTATGGTTTTACCACCTGTTCCCCATTCCAAATTACCATCAACAATTTTCTGACCCATAATACGGGAATCACTTGCAACATTGAAGTCTTCCCATCCTACATAATATTCAAGAATTGAATTATTATCCACCGTAGTTATCTTTGGGTTTATCTGCTCTGCACTTGATACTCCCAACTGTAAGCCTTCAGTTTGAGACCAAACCATATTGCCTTCTAAATCTACTGCTTGTCCATAAATTTGTTTGTAACCCAGTTTATTTTCTTCCCAAACCATTGCCAGTATATCGGAATCAGGATAGATATCAGCGTCCATATTTGCTTGATCAAAACCAGTAAGTTCTGTTATTGATTGTCCATTTTCTTCAAGTTCAAAAGTTCCATCATCATTAACTACCTGATAATAAATTTGAAACCCATAACCTGCATTTCTTGTATCTTCCCAGATTACAATTTTCTTATCATTATTTGTTAGAAGCTGCTGATTATGGGAATCTCCGCAAAGTCCATAATAAATTATTTCACCATCATCTTGCAAAATTGTGTTTCCTGAGCTATCCAGTAATTGAACATACAATCCAGTTGAGCCTGTTCTATTATCTCCCCAGACACAGAAAACTTTATTTTCAGAGAGTTTTACAAGTGGAGAAAATTGCCATCCAACAGCCGAACATATATCAAGACCATTTGAAGGTAATTCAAATGTCCCACTGGAATTCACATGCTGAATATAAATGTCTTCATGAGGGTGGTTATCAACTCTACCATCTTCCCAAATAATCCATGCACCACCATCATCATCACCACTTATGCGAGGGTTCAGCTGGTTATTTAATGCTTGAACGATCCCAATACCAGAGATATTCCATTGTAAATTTCCGTTTGTATCAAGTTTTTGTGCGTATAGATCTTTATAATTTTCACTTACTTCATTTCTACCATCTTCCCAAACAATTATAGCTCCATTATCAGAAGCTTTAGTGATTCGTGCATTACGCTGGATTGCATCTCCTACATATATTTCCACTTCATTTGCCCATAATAGATTACCATTCAAATCAACTCTTTGAGCTTTAATATCACCAAAAGTATCTGTTCCCATATCACGCCATGAAAATATAAAATTTCCTGTTCCGTCTGGAGTGATTTTTGGTTTTTCCTGTAAACCAATAGCTCCAGTTAACAGATTTCCGTTTGCATCCCAGAGTAAATCTCCATTTGATACAATACGCTGCATATAAATATCTGCATCACCAGGACTTCTTTCGTCGTGCCATGCTATAATTGCACCACCAGAACCATCTTCCCAAAATGTATGCTGATTTTGACTACCATTTGCATTGGCAATGGGATTACCGTCTGTTGTCCACCCAGAAACAATATCTCCATTTGTATCAATATGAGTTCCATAAATATCAACTCCAGCGGTAGCTCTACTATCAAGCCAAATCACATAAGCACCACCATTACCATCAGATACTATATTGAGGGATATTTGAATTTCTTCATACAAACAAAGTGGGACACCATCGGATGCCCATTGCAAAACACCATCACTTGATATTTTTTGAGCATAGACATCACCCGCATCTTCATTCCTGAAATCAATCCAGGCAATAATAACATCTCCATTCCCTGATTCAATAATAACCGGATCTTCCTGACGGCTGAATTCACCATTTACCAATAATCCGTCTTCTGCCCAAACTTTATTCCCGTTAGCATCATATTTCTGTGCCCAGACATCTCTTATGCCTGTTCTGGTATCAGACCACACAAAGACAACTCCACCATCAACAGCAGTTGCAGATCTGTACCATTCAATATTTACGCCCTGCCTGATTGGAATCTCTTCTGAGAATTGTAATTGTGCATTTAATAATGACATTGAAATTATGAAGAGTATTATTAATAATTTTTTCATTTTTCCCCTCTATTTCTTATTTTAATAACAACATTTTCTTTATATTATGATAATCATCTGTATCGAATTTATAGAAATATACACCCGAAGCAACTTTTCTACCCGAAATATCATTCCCCTTCCATATAACACTATATTTCCCTACTTCTAACTCTTCATTGACAAGAGTTTTTACTTTCTGTCCTTTTATATTGAATATTTCCAGTTTTGCAAACTGTTCTTTATTCGCTATGGAAAAGGCAATTTTGGTTTCAGGGTTAAATGGATTTGGATAATTTTGATCTACTTTTGTAACTAATGGAAGCTGATCATCCAGTCCCGTAAGCTCATAACCAGATCCGCTAAGTAAAACTTCATATTGTGAATTTATTGGATCATTACTTTCAATAATCAAGATATCTTCATAAAGCAATTCTGCTTGAGGTGTAAACGTAACCACAACTGCTTGTACTTCTCCCTGTGCTAAAACAAAATTTACAGGAATTACATCAAATTCAATGACTCCATTTGTAATATCAGTAACCTCCAAATCTACTTCACCAAGATTGCTTACATATAGTGTATCAGAAGCAATCTCTCCAATCTGTACATCACCAAACTCAATACTATCGTGTGATAAGCTGATTATAGGAATTTCAGAAGAAATATGTAAATTGATTGGCAAGGTAACAAAGGAAGACTCAGGATCATTTGTCGTGATCATTAACTCACATAGAAAATCTCCGATATTCAATTCTTCTGCACTAACATCAATTGTGATAGTGTTTGAAGCTCCACTGGAAATATACCCAAAAGTTTGATCTATATCGACCCAATCGATTATCCGATTTATATATATAGCATATTGATCTTCAACAAAGTTGCCATTGTAGCTCATTTGCAAGGCAATATTTCCAGCTTCATTTTGTAAGCCGATCGTAGCAGAATCTATAGTTCCATCCATCGAACGGTATTGATAAAGGATATCCCCTGTTTCATAAATTACAACTTCGAAATCATAAGTTCCATTATATGTTCCTGGATAATGTATAACATCATCAAACCAAATTATCAAGCTGTCTGGCGTACTATAATAATATACACTTCCTCCCTGTAGTGGATCTAGATCATCCCAGAATGGCATTAACGCAGGTCTTGGACTGTTAGGATGAGGAAGAGACAAGTTATTCCACTCTTCATTATCATCACCAAAACCTACCCAGCCATTTGGATTTATTCTAAATTCTGAATAGAATGAACCATAGAAAATGAAATCAAATCCAATTGGCATTAGATCTGTTCCAATATCGTTACTACTAAAAGTTACTTCAGTGCCAACAGAAGAAATATCGCACCAGTTATAAATCGGTCCGTTCATTTCATCACTATCATTCCAAATATATCCGTATGAATCGGGACCTCCTGAACCATCTTCAGGATGTTCATAATTTTTGGCTATGCTATATACAAGATGTGCTTCACCGGTATTTGATATTTCCAGATGTTTAGTATCAGAACCTCCAGGTAAAAGTACTACATCAAAGTAATCATGATTAAAATTCGCAATAGGTGGATCCTGCACAATTGATCCGGCAGTAGTAAATTTCAATGCCATTTCATTCTGCAAATGCAAAGCAGCAGTTGGATAAGTATTATTGAAAGTATATTGTAAACCAATCATTCCGGTATGATCTTCCAATCCTACTGTAGCAAATTGTCCATGTTCGTAAGGATAATTTCCTGAACTGCTGTTGTTTACAACTTTGTATTGAAAAACTATCTCAGCATCACCCGTTGGAGTTGAGTAAAAGAGCGGGTCAAAGATCAAGATTTGGAATGTCTCTTCGTAACTATCTTCATGATTTTGCAGATGAGACCACTCAACAATAAATATATTCATGTCTGTATCATAATAATAATATGCATCACCACTGCTTGTCTTTAAATCATCCCAGAAAGGAGCTATCATTGGTGAAGGACCTTGAGGACCTGGTATTGGACTATTCATAAATGATGCTTGTGAACTTCCGCCTGGCGCAGCCCATCCGTTTGAACATACACTTAAAGTATTGTATGGAATGCCATAAAAATTGAACGAAAAAGGCATACTCACTTCTTCTGTATCACCAGTATCTCCATTATCGTTAAGATTTAAAGAAATTCCATAACCGCCATAAGATGGATCTATTTCTATCCAATTGTAAACAGGTGCTAACTCATAACTTATATCATCACTGTCATAACAATAATAACCATAAACATCAGGACCATAAGGATCTTCTTGATCTACAACTCCGACTTCAATAATAAATGTGATCGTATTATAAAATCCAGCAGTATTTGAAAGTTCTAAAGTAAAAGTGATTTGTGAACCTGGCAGCATTTGATAACTGGCTTCCACAGTGAATCTATCAGCATTATTATCACCTTCATTACCTGGTGAAATTGATTCAAACACACCTAGACTATCTGAAATTGTAATTCCAGAATTGCTGCATCTTAATATACCTTCAATTCCCTCAGCTATTACTGAACCAGTATTAAACAGTGTGACTGTAATATTCACATCTTCACCCGGATCAAATATCCCATTTCCTCCATTATAGATTTCGTAATCAGTCTCATAGAGATCAATACCCTCAATTGTTAGGAATATAATATCTGTCCATTGATTACCATTACCATCTTCTATAAGAACATTAATTTGAGCTAATGTACCACCTAAAACATCCTCATTTATCGAAATATCAAAATCATCTGTACAATATACAGAGTTACCCGATGGAATTGAACCAAAATCTTCAGAGTTATCAGTAATCGTGATGAAATCATCATCGGAATAAATTGTTGCTGAAACTGAGTTAGCAGTTTGAGAACCATAGTTTTTCAAACCAATACGAAGTTCTATATCTTCTCCTGGATTGATATAGCCGTCATTATTGCCGGCTGCATCATCAATGATCACATCATTTACATTTATAAATCTAGCAACTTCTCCCACATCAAATCCACCCAGATGCGGAATATAGTTATGCTTGGTTACTGTAAGATTAGCTGATCCCTCAACTGATGCATTGATCTCAAGAGCTAAATATCCATTCTCATCTGTATAACCTGTTACAAAAATCTCATCATCTCCCATCAATGCCGTTATCCAGGCGTCCTCCAAAAGAACACCGTTGTTATTTGTTACAGTTACTTCTAAATAGGTCGTACCTGGAGAGATTTCTGTCTCATAATTTACGATCAGTTCCTGTGGTACTCCTGTCCAAAGCTCTACGCCTGGATCACCTATTAGGGTATTCATATGAGTAAAATTATCTACATGACCTCCAGGATTTTGCGGATAATGTTCATATAAAGCCAATTTACCACGATTCACAGCTCCACCTGGATTGTGGATGCCATCGGCAAAAAGTCCATAATAAATACCAGCATCTACACAATTATTAAAATTAGTATGTGTACCCCAGGTTGCAGTTCCTATAGCAGCAATGGCACCTATTGGATTTCCAGCAGAACCGGCTCTGATAAATGTTTCGCTTCTACTTGTATCTGTAGCAAAACTACCTGTAGAGCAAGTAAGAAAAACTGCAAAAGGTAATTTCTTATAAT
>Ga0307992_1000963_pt1 | contig 17401 bp, 27 predicted proteins | sample EllFjometagen133_FD_203162 | JGI IMG/M metagenome (GOLD analysis project Ga0307992, IMG submission 203162) | Marine microbial communities from Ellis Fjord, Antarctic Ocean - #133 | ecosystem: Environmental > Aquatic > Marine > Unclassified | place: Southern Ocean | collected 2014-10-08
CAGTCTGCTGAGCTGAACTTGTGTCATCCTGAGCTTGTCGAAAGACTAAGATGGCTGGTTAAATTTTGAATTTTGTGCATGAAAATAAAATAGAAAACAGGAGGATATAATAATGAGAAATATTGTAACTTTAGTTATTTTCGCTACATTAATTTTTGCAGGATGTGGTAAGCTTGATGATGCAAAAAAAGCGATGAATGCTGTTAAGCAAGCTGCTGAGATAGTAGAGGGCACTGTTGATTCATTCAAAGATTTGGATGAAACTGAAATCAAAAAAATCAAATTAAAAGAGAAAGAAGTAAAATCTTTTTTTGAGAATGTGATAAAAATTAAGGACAAATATCCTGATTTTCATTTTCAGGTTGCCCAAGTTGCATTAATAGAAGCTGTTAGTGCTGATGAAAATTTAAAAGATATTGTTAATAAAGAAATGAATATCTCTTTTGGTGAATATACTAAGCTTTCTACAGTGATAACTTATGCAGAAGCTACTGGTGCAGGTCTTCAATTATCTAAAGCCATGTATGAACAAATGCTCTTAGGAAAAGAAACTTTAGAATCTCAATTAAATACGGTTCTTACTTCTGAAGAGAAAGAAGAATTGGAAAAAGCTCTATCTGAAACAAAACAAGGAATAAAAGATTTTGAAAAAGAAATGGATAGTGACGAATATGCTAACATTAAACATAATTATGATTTAGTTCTTAAAATTAAAAAAGATCTGGGAATTTGAATACTTGATAACCAAATCTTGTAGAAAACCAAGAAGGAGAGACAATAAATGAAAACTATGTTGGGATGGATTTCAGTAGGGATTAGTGTACTGAATATTATTTTAGCTCTTGATAAAGTTGAACTCTATTCTGATGTTTAATATTTTGGAGTTTCATATAAATTTTAAATCCTCTAAAGTTCCTAGTGGATATAGTTAATTATTCGAAATTGAAGTGCAGAATACAATAAAGTCGCTATTAAAAATTGTCCAATATCATTCTTGAAGATATTGTGAATAATCAGATAAATGGCTTAGAAATAGAACTTATCAGAAATTATTGAATAAATAGGTCTAAATGAATTGATTCTATAAAAAAACTGTAAACGTATTTAATATTATTATTTAAACTCCGATTTTTATCGGAGTTTTTTTTGCTTTTATTAAAAATAAAACTTGCATTCTGCACATATGTTCAATATATTGTCTTGGAGATTTAATAAAGGATAATTTATGGCTAGAAGAAAAATGCAGAGAATAGTGCACAGACCTCCGCTCTATACTGAATTTAAACCGGTTGGAGTGAGAAGACTATCGTTAAATTCGATAGAACTCTCCATTGATGAATATGAGGCAATACGGCTTGCAGACAGCATTGGCATGAATCATAATGATGCATCTGAAGAAATGGAAATATCCCGTTCTACCTTTTCACGACTAATCGAAAATGCCCGAAAAAAAATAGCTCAATTCATCATTGAGGGCAAACATCTTCAAATTGATGGAGGAAATATTCATTTCAGAAATAACATCATAAAATGCAATTCTTGTGGGCATATGTTCAATACAAATTTTGAAAACGAAATTATTATATGTCCTTCTTGCGGTTCAGAAAATTTAGTAGATCTGGCAGGAGGATTTGGACATGGAAGATGTTGTAGAAACAATAATAAATAATAAAAGGAGGTGAGATTATGCCAAGAGGTGATAAAACAGGCCCAGACGGAAAAGGATCACGTACAGGACGGGGATTAGGAAAAGCAGCAGGTAATAATATGGGACGTGGAAGCAATCAAGGACAGAGACCAAGTCAAGGTCAAGGTCAAAGACCAGGTCAAGGTCAAGGAAGAAACAGATAAATTAAGATAAACTAATAACGAAGGAGGTTATTATGCCAAGAGGTGACAGAACGGGACCTAATGGAATGGGTCAAATGACCGGTAGAGGTTTAGGATTTTGTAGCGGTTATGAAACTCCAGGATATACTAGAGGATTCCAGAGAGGTGGAGCAGGATTTGGAGGAGGATTCGGTCGTGGTTTTGGAAGAGGCTACGGACGAGGATTTGGTTTCTCGGGATATCAAAATTATCCAGCTCCACAATATTCAGCAAAAGACGAAGAAAAATATCTTAATTCAGAAATGGAAGTACTGAAAAATGAACTCAAAACAATGGAAGCACGACTCTCCGAATTAAAAAAGGACGAGTAATGTGGAATGCGGCAGAGGTTGGATCTCTCCTCCTTTGCCGCTATTTTTATAGGGAGGTAACTAAATATGACAGAGGGTAGACATTACGGTGGTTTTAAATATAGAAATAAACGAAGCCAAAGTCATCGTGGGAGAAATTCTTTTATCGGTACTGTTATAACAGCTATTGCTGGAACAGCTATAAAAGATTTAACCAGCGAAGACAGTAAAATAAAGAAAATGTTCTATAAAGTAATTTATCCCAAACGAATTGAAGTTAAAGAAGAACAAAGAAAAATATTGGATGCTGAATATTCGGTTGAAGAGAGTGAAAACACTGAAAAAATTAGTTCCCAGCCGAACACTAAAAAACTCGGATAAGATAGTTTTTTATTATAATCTATTTAATCTATGAAGATTCATTTTTACTGGTTATAAAGTTTGGCTTTGAAACCCGATAAATGTTTTCCAAGACAAACTTGGGAATAAAGATAAGTATTATATTTGTAAAAAAAAGGAGAAAAAATGAACAAAAAAATCGCGATACCCACAATAAGTGGAAATTTATGTGCTCATTTTGGACATTGTGAAAAATTTGCAATATTTGAAGTTGCAGACGACAAGATAATTAGCAAAGACTTTGTGGCTCCTCCTCCCCACGAACCTGGTTCACACCCTGCTTTTTTGAGGGAACTGGGGTGTACAGCCATTATTGCTGGTGGAATGGGAAGTAGAGCTCAACAACTTTTTACACAAAACAATATTGAAGTAATTATTGGCTTACATTCTGATAATCTTAAAGGACTTGTGGAAACTTACATTTCAGAAGGATTGAAATCTGGAGATAATCTCTGTGATCACTAAGGATGTAATTATATTATAAAAAGATGTTTTTTGTTTTTAGGAGGTTATTATGAAAAGAATTTTAGCTGCTATTGATTTTTTGGACACTACAGATAGAGTAATTAATTATGCAAGAAAAGTGATTAAAGAGACAAAAGGGAAATTACTTATTGTTCACTCTGAAACATTAGAATCATATCTTTCTACGATTACTACAGAATTTAATCAAACACCCTCAATGGAATTAATCAATGCTCAGAAAGAACAGATTGAAGATAGACTTAACAAAATTCTTGATAGCCTAAATGAGGATGGTATTAAAGCTGAATTTATCTTAATGGAAGGATCAACAGTCGAAAATATATTAAGGGAAGCTGATATATTTAAGGCTGATCTTATAGTTATTGGTTTTCATAAGCACGGAAAATTTCATAATCTTTTGTTTGGAAGCATTCATAAATCTTTAATTGCTCTCTCTCGAATACCGGTCTTAATAGTACCTTCTGAAGATATGTAAAATTACAATAGAATACAGGAATAAGGAAAATATGAAAATAGCAATTGCAAGTGGAAAAGGTGGAACAGGTAAAACTACTCTATCCACAAATCTGGCATCTTTATTAGCAGAACAGAATGCTGTTGTTCTTGCCGATCTGGATGTAGAAGAACCAAATTCAGGTCTATTTATTTCCGGGAATAAGATCCACGCAGAAGATAAATTCAAAATGATACCTGAATGGAAAAAAGACGAATGTATTCTTTGTGGTAACTGTCAGAAAGTCTGTAATTTTAATGCCATCATGAAATTGGATAAAATGATCATGGTATTCCCAGAGTTATGCCATGCTTGTTATGCCTGCAGTGAATTATGTCCTACTAAATCTCTAACTATGAAACCAAAAAAAATGGGAGAGCTAAAACACTATAGATCTGGAAACCTTGATTTTATTGAGAGTAAACTGATCATTGGAGAAGAGCAGGCTGTTCCATTGATCAGCCAAACAATAAAATATGTTGAGAAAAACTTTCCCAGTTCAACTACTATGCTTTTTGATTCACCTCCAGGAACCTCTTGCCCAGTTATAGAAGCTACTAAAGATGCAGATCTGATCATTTTAGTAACAGAACCAACACCTTTTGGACTGCATGATCTAACCTTAGCTGTGGAAACAATGAAAAAACTCAAAAAGTCACACGGGGTAGTTATTAATAGATTTGGGATCGGTGATGCAAAGGTTGAAGAGTATTGTGCGGAAAATGATATCCCAATAATTGCTAAAATTCCCAATAGCAGGAAAATTGCTGAATTTTATTCGACTGGAAAATTACTTTATAAAGAATTACCGGAAGTAGCAGTAGAACTGGAAAAAGTTATTGAATATATAAAAAAACATCAGGAGAGCACATGAAAGAGATCGTCATAATTTCAGGAAAAGGCGGAACTGGTAAAACTTCAGTAACTGCTTCTCTGGCATATTTGGCAAATAAAGATGTAATAGTGGCTGATTGTGATGTTGATGCAGCTGATATGCATCTTTTAATGAAACCGGTTAATGATAGAAAAGAAGATTTTTTTAGTGGAGTTTTACCCATAATTGACCAAAATAAATGTATTAAATGCGGTAAGTGTGCCAACGTATGCCGCTGGGATGCAATTCCAATTATTGATAACAAATATATTGTGCAGCCAATTGATTGTGAAGGTTGTGGATATTGCGCTCGTGTTTGTCCTGCTGATGCAATCAGTATGAATGAACAGAATGTTGGTGATTGGATCATATCGGATGTAAAAACAAATACAAAAATGGTGCATGCACGTTTAGGAATTGGTGCTGAAAATTCCGGAAAATTAGTAGCTAAAGTGAAAAATGAAGCAAAAGTTCTAGCGGAAAAATTGAATAAGGACTTTATTATTGTTGATGGCTCTCCAGGTATTGGCTGTCCGGTAGTTTCATCTCTATCCGGGGCTAATCTCGTAGTACTGGTCACTGAACCTTCTGTTGCAGGAATTCACGATGTGAAAAGAGTGTATGAGCTGGTTAAGAAATTTGGAATAAAGGCCGGATGTATCATCAATAAGGCTGATATAAATACAGATAAGGTACTGGAAATTCATCAATTCTTAGAAGCTGAAGATATCCAATTAATTGCAGAAATTCCTTATGATGAGAACTTTACCAAAGCAATGACTATGGGACAAACAATCGTTGAATTTGATCCGGATGGAATTGGCAGAATTTTGATGAATAGTTGGGAAAAAATCAAGAAAATTGCATAATATAAAATGAGAACGGAGATAAAATGAAAATATTATTAACAGCAACAGGAACAGAATGGGATTCTAAAATGGATCCAAGATTTGGTAGAACAGAGTTTTTCTTTATCTATGATGAAGAAACAGAAAAAGTAGAAACTTATGATAACCGTGCCATTGCAAATGAAGCTCACGGTGCAGGTCCATTAACAGCTCAAAAAATGTCTGAATACAAAGTTGATGTATTGATTACCGGAAATGGTCCAGGTGGAAATGCTGCAGCAGTTGTTACTCAAACTGGTACAAAAGTATTTGTGGGTGCCGGAGAAATGACAGTAAAAGAAGCTTATGAAGCATATAAGAATGGAGAATTGAAATAACTAAAAACAATTAATTTCGGAAGTTTTTTATTCGGAGACAAGATGAAAAAAATAAAAGTAGCTTTTGCCACAGATGACGGTAAAACATTTATGGGTCGTCATTTTGGAGATGCAGAACAATATTATATTTATGAGATCGATAATGATAATGCTGAATTCATAAAAAAGATTAACAATACTACGGAAGAGGAAGAAGAAATTCACGCAGATCCCAAAAAAGCAAAAGGGATAAGTAATCTGCTTCTTAACGAAAATGTCTCAGTAGTAGTTTCAAAAGTATTTGGACCAAATATCAAGCGGATAAGAAAAAAATTTGTCTGCATTGTTATCAAGGATGATGAGATTGAAGAAGGAATAAATAAAGTTTGTACCAATATCGAAAAGATTTATAATGAATGGGAAAAAGGTGAAGAAAGGCAGCATCTTTCATTCTAAACAGAACATGATTAAATTATCCAAATGGGAAAGTAAAAAAGGTGTTGAGTTCCTCAAAAAAGCCGGAATTAAACAAGATCAGAAAATTCTCGATTTTGGCTGCAACGTTGGAAATTATACAATTCCTGCTGCGATCATAGTTGAAGAAAAAGGAATAGTTTTTGCCATTGATGAAGACGATTCCAATTTTAAGCAAATCGCTGATAAAATAAAATTATTAGAACTCAACAACATCAAAACTATCAAGACAAACAGAGAATTGAATTTTGATTTTGCAGATAATTTTTTTGATTTTATTATGCTCTATGATGTCCTTCATTATCTCAACTTCCAACAAAGAAAAATCCTTTATAAAGAAAATTATCGAATCTTGCGAATTGATGGAATTCTTTCGATTCATCCAAAACATACGATCGGGAATTTTCCTCTAATGGAATTAAGAAATGTTTCAGTGCCAGAATTGATCGCTGAAATCGAAGATTCCGGATTTGAATTTAATCGTAAAATATTTGGCGAATTAAACCACGACAATTATCTTGAAGAAGGATATATTTTGAATTTTTCAAAAGTGTAAATTGTTAAGATAATGAAAGGAAGATAAAAATGAATTCTGAAGCATACAAAAATCAGGTAGAATTGAATAGAATTGGAAAAGATAATTTCTTTAAAACTAATTTCCAATCACCAATTCCACCGGAGGAAAGGACAAAATTCACAAAGTTAAATTACTTTGATCCTGATTTGAAATATAGATTTGAATTAGAATTAGAAGAATCTGATCACAAAGAAAAGATTAAAATAGAAGATACCGGCAGCAACTTGAGAGACTTTTTGAAATGGGGAAAATTCACTTTTGAAATCAATAAACAGGAATATGTTTTATTTGCCTATAAATCTAACGAAGAAGAAACGCGGCTTTTTGTTCCTTTCAAAGATGCAACAAGCGGAAAAGAAACTTATGGTGCAGGAAGATATATAGACCTCGAAGAAGAGAGAGATAAAATCGAAAATAAATGGATTCTGGATTTAAATTTTGCTACAAATCCCTGGTGTGCTTATAGTCATAATTATGTCTGTCCGTTAATTCCGTTTGAAAATATTTTACAGGTAGAGATTAAAGCAGGTGAAAAAAGTTATAAATAAAAACAGGAGATAAAATGCTTAAAGAAAGAATGAAAATTAATGAAGAACTTTATAAGCAAATGGAGTCGGAAACTCTGGCAAGAAAGAGTGACAACATTATCAGAAATAGCATCCTAAATGTAGGATTGGATGAAGTTGCCCTGAATCATCAATCTAAAACTGATATGCAGCATACTTTTTCTTTGGAACTGACCACAGGAAAGATAACATCACAAAATAAAAGCGGTAGATGCTGGCTTTTTGCCGGATTGAATACAATGAGATTCAAAATTATGAAAGACCTGAATCTGAAAAATTTTGAACTTTCCCAAACCTATCAGATGTTTTTTGATAAAATTGAAAAAGCGAATTACTTTCTGGAAAATATTCTGGAGACCTTAGATGAAGATACAGATTCCAGAATTATAATGTGGCTGTTAAATGCACCGCTGAATGATGGCGGACAGTGGGATATGTTCACCAGTATTGTAGAAAAATACGGTGTCGTTCCCAAAGCTGTTATGCCAGAATCATTTCACAGCAGTAACTCTGCCAGAATGAATCAAATTCTAACTTTGAAACTGAGAGGATACGCTTCCAAATTGCGCCAAGATCATCAGAATGGAAAAACATTGGAAGAGTTAAAAAGTGAAAAAAAGAAAATGACTTTTGAGTTTTACAGACTATTAACAATGTTTTTGGGAATTCCACCCAAGAAATTTACTTTTGAATACACCGATAAAGATAAAAAATTTCATCGTGATTTAGGTATTACACCAAAAAAATTTTATACCAAATATGTTGCTGTTGATCTGAAGGATTATATTAGCATTATTAATGCTCCCACCAAAGATAAACCGTTTAATAAAACTTTCACAGTACAATATCTGGGCAATGTGGAAGGAGGAAATAAAGTCAAATATCTCAATGTTGATATAAAAACTTTCGAAAAATTAGCTTTGGCACAATTAAAAGATGGAGTTCCCGTCTGGTTTGGCAGCGATGTTGGGCAGAAGATGAAACGAGAAAACGGTATTTTGTCTGAAGATATCTACGATTATGAAAATACGCTTCAATCAGAATTCGAACTTGATAAAGCTGGAAGACTTGATTACGGTGAAAGCCTGATGACTCACGCAATGGTTTTTACAGGTGTAAATTTAATTGATGATGTTCCCAATAGATGGAAAGTAGAAAATAGTTGGGGTGAAAAAAATGGAGAAAAAGGCTATTTCGTGATGAGTGATAAATGGTTTGAAGAATACAATTATCAAATCGTAATTAATAAAAAATATCTTTCCGAAGCATTAAAAAAAGCTTGGAAACTTGAACCGATTATTCTAAAACCTTGGGATCCAATGGGTTCGTTGGCACTATAAAATTTGGAAGATAAATATGGATTTTGAACAAAAAGCAATTGAAATTATAAAAGGAGTAGAACATCCTGCAATAAATCATTCACTATATGATCTTGGTATTATCAAATCTTATGAAATCAAGGAAAATAATGTGCAGATCGTGGTGGCGTTACCAGCTTTGAATATTCCAATTATAGATATGTTGATCAATAGTTTTAAACAGCCTTTGGAGGCATTGCAAGCCAAGGTAGAAGTTGATACAGTCGTTATGACGCAGGAAGAATTGCAGAAATTTCTAACAATGGAACAAAGTGCCTGGAAAGGAATGTAAAGGAAAAGCTTTTTCAGTTTTCATCAAAAAAATAGAAAATGGATACTCTCTTAACTAAGGAAAATTCGAGAATAAATTTCAGAGCTTTTATCTGGCACGGAATTTTTCTTTCGCTTGCTTCCAACTTTATGGATGTGCACACAATCATTCCATCAATGCTGATAAAAGCCGGTGGTGGAGCTATTTTACTGGGATTTCTAACCACAATTATGGTAGGAGGATCAGGTTTAATGCAAATTGTTTTTGCCAATTTCTTATCTAACAAGATGCATAAGAAAAAACCACTGATAGCAGCAATTAGCCTGAGAGTTATTGCACTGTTACTATTATCTCTCCTTCTTTTCAAGTCGAATGCAATCAGTAATTATTTACTTATTTTATCTATTTTTATTCTAATTTCGATCTTCTCATTCAGCGGCTCTTTTGCCAGTATTTCTTATAATGATATAATGGGAAAGTCTATTATAGATAACAAACGTAAGCAATTTTTCTCTTTAAAACAAGCAATCAGCAGTATCGGAATTTTTGCTTCTGCAATTATAGTACGTGCCTTACTCAAACATTTTAACTATCCTGTTAATTATGGAATACTACTTTCATTTGCAGGTATATTACTTTTCATAGCATCTTTAGGATTTTGGAAGATCAAAGAAATTAGCGTTGAAGTAAAAAAGAAAAGAAGTTTTTTGGAATTCTTTAAAATGTTACCAGGGGAAATAAAGCAAAATCCCAATTTGAAAAATTATTTATTTATCATAAATTTTTTAGGACTTGGTTTTAGTTTTATTCCCTTTATGATATTATTTGCCAAAAAAAATTTTGAATTAAGTGCCAGCTTAATTGGCAATATCCTCCTATTTAAAATAATTGGAATGTTGATAACCAGCTTAATTCTTTATAAAAGATCAAATCATTTCGAATACAAAAAACTTTTATATTTCAGTCTTATCTTTGGTATTTCTCTTCCGATTTTAAGTTTATTATTCATTAATAACTATTTTGTTTATCAATTAATTTTTGTTCTTTCAGGAGTTTTTATTACAGCTTTTGGAATTGCCAAAAATGGTGTTTTAATAGAAATATCAAATAATGAAAATCGAGCAATTTATACTGGAATATCTGGTACAGGAAGTATTTTACCAACGGTTTTCCCGCTCATCGCTGGTATCCTGATTGCCATTTGGGGATATTATGCTACATTTATTATGGTATCAATAATTGTTGCTGCAAGTTTTATTTTCATTAGAAAATTGAAATGTATATAACCCTGAAAAAGTTTCTCTCAAAGATTCTTGCACTTGACTCTTTCAGGGTTGATGAGATATGAATGATGTGAAAGAAACCTTGAAAGTGCTAAACAAGAAGATGTCTCGAAATAAGCCTTTTCAAGGTTAAGCAAAAAAAGAGGAGAAATATGAACAAATTCTATCCAGACTCAAGCGTTGAAATTCAAGGATTTACCGCAAAATTTTATGATTATATAATGAACATTATGACATTTGGTGGTTATAGCCTGTTTATAAAAAAAGCGATTAAGATGATGGGAATTCTACCGAATGATCAGATTCTTGATTTTGGTGCTGGAACTGGAAGGAATGCACTTTTAATGAATAAATATCTTTCTGAAAAAGGTGAAATTAGAGGATTGGAAATTTCTGAGTTAATGATAAATCAATTTAAGAGTAAAACAAAGAATTATAAAAATGTCAATATCATAAATCAACGCATTGATCAACCTTTTGAGTTTGAAGAAAAATATAACAAAGTCTTTATTTCATTTGTATTTCACGGCTTTCCTTTTGAGATACAAAAACATATTATCCAAAATGCCTTCAATGCATTAAAAGAAAATGGTGAATTTATTATTCTTGATTTTAATGAATTTATTACTGATAAAACACCATTCTATTTCAGAATTCCTTTCAAAATAATTGAATGCAAATATGCTTTTGAATATGTGGAACGCGATTGGAAAAAAATATTATCAGAATTTAGTTTTAACGAATTCCGTGAAAAATTATTTTTAGGAAAACATATTCGTTTATTAAAAGCAAAAAAGAGGGATAACAAATGAAACTGTTGATGATTTATTCAGATAAATTTGCTTATAAAACCAACATTAAGAATCTGGATTCTGTGGAAAAATATGAAGAAGAAAAAAAGATAGAAAATGCCTTGGTTGGCTTTATTCAAGTTGAGCAAAAAGACGAAGAAGATATTTCCAAAGCAGAAACTAAAATGATCAAAAACCTAAAATGGGCAGCGAAGAAAAATGAAACAACTAATATTGTTTTGCACTCTTTTGCCCATTTATCCACCAGCAAAGCAGAGGAAGGAATAACCAAAGAGATGTTTGATCGAGCTGAGAAAAGGTTAGAGAATTCAGGATATGAGATTTTACAAACTCCGTTTGGATATTTTCTTAATCTGGATATCCAAGCTCCGGGAAAATCTTTAGCAAGAGTTTTCAAGGAATTCTAAATGATTAAAGAAGCTGCTGAAATTATTAGGAATGCTAAGCACATCACAGCATTTACGGGAGCAGGTATTTCTGTAGAAAGTGGTATCCCGCCATTTCGCGGTGAAAATGGATTGTGGAGCAAATTCGATCCGATATTTTTAGATATTAATTATTTCCATCAAAATCCTCTTAAATCTTGGAAACTGATCAAGGAAATTTTCTATGATTTTTTTGGGAAAGCCAAACCAAATGCTGCTCACATAGCTCTTGCTGAAATGGAGAGCTCTGGGTATATAAATTCTGTTATTACACAAAATATTGATAACCTTCATAAAGAAGCCGGGAGTAAAGAAGTATATGAATTTCACGGTACTTCTCAAAATCTGCTCTGTTCAACTTGTGGCGAAAGCTATTCTGTAACCAGTATAGATCTTTCCCATTTACCTCCGAAATGTGAAAAATGCGGAACCGTTCTTAAACCTGATTTTGTCTTCTTTGGTGAACCGATCCCGGAGCCGGCAAGAACTGAATCGTTTGCCGAAGTAGAAAGAGCAGATGTATTCATTTTGATTGGAACAACAGGAGAAATTATGCCTGCTTCTTTAATTCCGTATGAAGCAAAAAGGAATGGTGCAAAGACCATCGAAGTAAACATCAAACCGTCGAATTATACAAACACAATAACCGATGTTTTTCTAAAAGGAAAAGCAACTGAAATAATGTCTAATTTATTGGAATCCCTTGAGGTAAATTAATATGAAAATTACAATTGTTTATGACAACACAACACTTAAACCTAATTTGGTCGCAGATTGGGGCTGGTCTTGTTTCATCGAAACAGAAGGAAGAAACATCCTCTTTGATACCGGTGGAAACGGGAAAATTCTGCTTGAAAACTTAATAAATTTGGATATCTATCCTGAAATTATTGATGATATTGTGATCTCACATCCCGATTTCGATCATATCGGTGGACTTTCAACATTTTTAAATTTGAATCAGAAAGCAGTTGTTCACATACCTGTTTCTTTCCGTGGAATTCGTTATAAGAACGAAGTGAAATATTATGACAAACCAACCCAAATCTACAAAAATATTTTTCTTACAGGTGAGTTGGATAAAAGAGAGCAATCTTTAGCAATTAAAACGGAGAGAGGACTAGTTTTGATAATCGGATGCGGACATCCGAGAATCGGAAAAATTATTGATTCGATTTCTAAATTCGGAAATATTTATGCAATTATCGGGGGTTTGCACGGATTTGATGAATTTGAAATTTTGGAAAATATCGAGAAAATTTGCCCTGCTCATTGCACGAAATACAAAGAGAAGATAAAATCTCTCTATCCGGAAAAATACATCGAGGGCGGAGTAGGAGAGATATTTGAGTTTTAAAATGTATTCTAAAAATGAACTTCAAAATTGTAAACTTTGCGAATTATATAAAACCCGCCTGAGTGCTTTGGCAGGTGAAGGTGATAAAAATGCCAATATAATGCTGATAGCCCAAGCTCCAGGAGAATTGGAAGATATAGAGAATAAAATGTTCATTGGGCCTTCCGGGAAAATGCTTGATAAATTGTTAAAGCAATCTCAAATTTCAAAAGAAGAGATTTATATGACAAATTTGATAAAATGTAATCTTCCGCAAAATAGAAGACCAAAACAAAGAGAGATAAAAGCGTGTTCCAAATATTTGGATCTGGAAATTTCTGAAATTGCTCCGAAAATAATAGTACCTCTTGGTTATTATGCTACCAAATATATGTTTGAGAGAGATGGATTTGAAAAATTTTCCAAAAAAGAATTTCCTGAATTGATTGGGAAAATATTTATTGTAGAAAATTATAAAATATTTCCCTTATCTCATCCTGCATCATTGCTTTATCATAATGAATTTATTGATAGAGCTTATGAAAATTTCAGTAAACTTAAAGAATTAAAGGAATTAAAATGATTTTTGGAAAATTAAATTTAATCTATTTTTCTCCCACCGGTACAACAAGAAAAGTGTTAAATGCAATTGCAGATGGGATGAATTTCAGCACAGTAAAGCAGATTAATCTGATCAAAAAAGATAACATTAAAAAACAAAATTTTACAGATAATGAAATTGTGATAATTGGAACTCCCGTTCATTCAAGCAGAATCCCATTCACAGTAATTAACAGGTTGAAAAACTTTAAGGCAAGTAAAACCAAAGCTGTTTTGGTGGTTGTGTATGGAAACAGACATTATGGTGATGCTCTCTTGGAATTGAAAGAACTCTCAACCGAACTTGGATTTTTCCCGATAGCAGCAGCAGCTTTTATCGGAGTTCACTCGTTCAGCAGTTCAAAATACCCGATTGCCGAAGGAAGACCAAATTTAGAAGATTTGGATATTGCCAAAGATTTTGGAAGGCAGATCATAACCAAATTTGAAGAGCAGGAAGAAATTCAGGTTCCCGGTAATTTCCCGTATAAAGAACGTTCCAAAAAGCTAAACGTAAAACCTGAAATTGATATGGATCTTTGTGATTTTTGTGGAATGTGTCAAAAAGTTTGTCCGGTAAATGCGATCTCAATAGTTAAAGACAAAATAAATATTGATGAAAACCTCTGCATTTATTGTAACGCATGCGTAAAAGTATGTCCGCAAAATGCCCTGATAATCAATGATGAAAGAATTATCGGATTTTCCAAAAATTTATTCGAAAAATGCCAAGAACCACAAATCCCAGAAATATTCTTATGAAAATAATATTGAGGTCAAAATGATTAGAATTAAAAATTTAACTGAAATTGGAAAAATGAGAAAAGCAGGAAAATTAGCTGCACAATTATTGAATTATATTGAACCCTTTGTAAAAGAAGGCGTTTCTACACTTTATCTGAATGACCTTTGTGAGGAATTTACACAAATACACAGGGCTGTTTCGGCTCCGTTAAACTACAACGGATTCCCAAAAAGTATCTGCACTTCGATCAATAATGTTGTGTGTCACGGAATACCTTCGGAAAAAGATATTCTAAAAAGTGGTGATATTGTAAATATAGATATAACTGTAATTTTAAATAGTTTTCACGGTGATACATCTCGTACATTTATGATTGGCGAAGTTGATGATAAAGTGATGAGTTTAGTAACAAGAACAGAAAATGCGATGTATAGAGGAATTGATGCAGTAAAACCTGGAAAGTACTTATATGAAGTTGGTAAAACTATTGAAAAATATATCAGCAAATTTGGATATTCCATCGTTCAAGAATATGGTGGTCACGGTATCGGGCGAGAATTTCACGAAGATCCGCAAGTTTTTCATCATTTTACGCAAGACAATAAGATTCGTCTTCGCGAAGGGATGGTATTTACAATTGAACCGATGATAAATATGGGAACTTCATATCAAGTGAAAACTTCCGAGAAAGACGGATGGACGGTTACAACTGCTGACGGAAGTTTAAGTGCACAATTTGAACATACGATTTTGGTTACTGCTGACGGTGCAGAAATTCTTACAAAAACATAAATATCAAAAGAATTATGAATGATAAAGAATGTAAATGGTATCCTGCCTGTCCGATGAAATATTTTTGCGAACAAGGAAAATTGGATAAGAAATGGGTAGAAAAATATTGCCATGGAGATTGGTTAAACTGTATTCGTTTTCAAAAAGAAGAAAATGGAATTTATCATCCCGATAATATGTTACCGGATGGTAAAATAGATGAAAACTTGTAAAAAAAATATGAGGATATAAAATGAAATATTTATTTGGTCCCGTTCCCTCCCGCAGATTGGGAATATCACTCGGCGTTGATTTGGTCCCGCTCAAAGTTTGCAGCTTAAATTGTGTATATTGTGAAGTCGGCAGAACCACAAATCTGACTATTGAAAGAAAGGAATATATTCCGATAAATAAAGTGCTTAAAGAGTTAAAAGACTATCTCGATCAAAAACCCGAACTTGATTTCGTTACTTTTTCGGGTCAGGGAGAACCGACTCTTAACAGCGGTTTAGGAAAAGTAATCGATTTCATAAAAAACAATTATCAGGAATATAAAGTTGCAGTAATAACTAATGGAACGCTTTTTTGGGATAAAGAAGTTCGCAATGAAGTTATTAGAGCCGATGTACTGCTTCCATCTCTCGATGCTGTTTCCGAACTATCTTTTTTAAAGGTAAATCGTCCTAATAAAAATCTGAATATTGATAAAATAATCGAAGGACTTATCCTATTAAGAAAAGATTTTGCAGGAAAAATATATTTGGAAATTTTCTTTGTTCCGCAATTAAATGACAAAAAAGAAGAATTGATCTTATTAAAAGAAATTACTCAAAAAATAAAACCTGATCTAATTCAATTAAATACACTTGATCGTCCGGGAACGGAAGATTTTGTTAAAGCTATTACAGTGGAAGAGTTGCAAAGAATTAAAGTTTTTTTAGAACCGTTACCTGTTGAAATTATTGCTAAGGCAAAAACGCGAAAACAAATAAAAAGTTTTAATAAAAATATCGAAGAACAGATATTGGATACGATCAGAAGAAGACCGTGCACAGATAAAGACCTAACTGAAATTCTGGATATTCATTTGAATGAACTGAATAAATATTTGAGCGAACTAATAAACAGCGGAAAAATTACTTCTAATAAACAAGACAGAGGATTATTTTTCAAAATAAAAAAATAGAGAAGATATGATTGAGCCTTTGGAATTATTATTTGGAAAATACGGTTTTGAAATTGATAGAATCAAAAAAATCGGAACAGGAATAAAATACACTGCTATAATGCTCACGAACGGCAACATCGGGGTTTGCGCAAATTTGGGATATGCTGTAAATACTAAAAAACACCATTATTCTGATTTGGATTTAACAAATTTTTCTCATCGTATTGTACTTAATTCCTATTATACGGCTCTCCTAAATTATTCGGTTGAATACAAAATTGGTGACATCTTTGAAACAATTAATTTTCACAAATTTAACAATATAACAATGATCGGACTTTTTAAACCAATTGTTGAAATATTCCAGAGAAACAACATTCCACTAAAAGTATTTGATTATAGAAAATCCGATAATATCCTCACGGTAATGTCCAAACAAAAGCAAATTCTTCAGAAAACAGATACTGTTATTTTAACTTCAACTTCGATCTTTAATCTAACATTTTTGGAAATAATTAAAGAAATAAATGATAATTGCGATATTTTTATGTTGGGTCCTTCCTCAATTATGGCTGAAGAAATTCTGCAATATCGAAATGTTAAAATGATATTCGGAGCAACTTTCAATAGATTCGATGAAAAAGTATTAAAAATCATAGATAATGATGGTGGAACAAGAAAATTTTTAAAACTTGGTCAAAAAAGAATTGCGATTTTCGGAGAAACGAATGAAAACTTATCTTGATTGTCTGCCTTGTTTTATAAATCAGGCTTTACGGGCTGGACGAATAGCTACAAGTGATGAAAAGAAAATTAAGAAATTGCTGGATGAAGTTGGGAAATTGATCGAAAAGATCCCTTTGAAAAATACTCCACCCGAAACCGGGGCTATAATATATAAAAAAGTAAGTGAGATCACAAATAATTTTGATCCATACAAAAAAATTAAAGAAAAAAATATTAAACATGCAATGCAGCTTTATCCGGAATTGAAATTTGTAGTTAAAGAATCTAATGACAGTTTGTTAACAGCTATCAGACTTGCAGTTGCTGGAAATGTTATCGATCTGGGAGTTGATAAAGAATTTAATATTGTGGAAGATATTGAAACCATTCTACATCAGGAATTTGCGGTCTTCGACTATGAACTTTTCAAGCAGGAACTGGAAACTGCAAAAGAAATTCTCTATATCGGTGATAATGCAGGAGAGGCTGTTTTTGATAAGATATTGATAGAAGAATTAGGAAAACCAGTTACATTTGCTGTCCGGGAAATTCCGGTAATTAATGACATTACTTTTAAAGAAGCTAAGCAAATTGGAATTGATAAAGTTGCAAAAGTAATTTCATCAGGATCAATTGCACCTGGCACAATTCTT
>Ga0307992_1000965_pt1 | contig 17396 bp, 22 predicted proteins | sample EllFjometagen133_FD_203162 | JGI IMG/M metagenome (GOLD analysis project Ga0307992, IMG submission 203162) | Marine microbial communities from Ellis Fjord, Antarctic Ocean - #133 | ecosystem: Environmental > Aquatic > Marine > Unclassified | place: Southern Ocean | collected 2014-10-08
TATTTCCATAATATAAATTAGAAATATTAATTATTAATGGCTCTTTGATTTCCAAGTCTTTTGGAATTTGCAATAATTCAAAAGAAATAAAATTAGGGATTTTAGTTCCACAGTTTTCAATTTGAACTCCTATTGTAAATTCTTCACCTATTTTAATAGAAGAAGGACTAATATCTGTTACAGACGCTATTACACATTCCACAAGTGCATTTGAAAAAGGCAAGATAAATAAAATTATAAGAAAACCTATAAGATAAGTTAATGGTTTATCTTTTTTTTCCATTTTATCACCTTTTTATTATTAATCTATCTATCTTTTTAAAGTTTACTATTGAAAATTTTTGATTAATGGCTTCTAAAATTTAATAGCCCCACCAGGATTTGAACCTGGGTCACAAGGTTCAGAACCTCGCATACTTGACCACTATACTATGGGGCTTTAATATTTTATAGATTTTGTATTTTTAAAATTATCATCGAAATATTTTTATACCCATAAGTTTTATAATTAGCATGGTGATTGGAATAACTCTTATTGTTCTCTTAGTGTTAGTTATATCAATATACATAATAATAGAAATTAAAAGATTAAAGCATAAATTATTTGCTATATTCTTGATAGCATTAATTTTATTTGGGTATTTTAGTTTTACCTATTCTACTCGTGGGCAAGATATAGATTTTAAAACTATACCAGGAATGATTGAAGCAAGTAAACTTTATTTTTTATGGATTAGTTCTGCTTTTGGAAATATTAAGTTAATAACAACTAATGTTATTAAGATGGATTGGGGAATTAATGAGACGATTGAGAGATGAAAAGTTTTATTTTTATTTTAATGTTTTTTATTATTGGGGTTTTGTTAATAATTAGTAATAATAATCTTTCCATGTACCAACAATCAAATGTTGTTAAGTTTTCTGAATTATCTGTTGAATGGTTTGATAATCTTTATCTAAATTTTCAGATATTGGTTAAAGAAGTTGTAAAATTAAATTGGCTTCCGAAGTAAGGTTTAAAAACTTTGGATTTTCTTATATATCATGGTAAAAAAAGCAGGTGTTAAAAAAAAGAGTGTGCGAGGTTCTAAGATAAAAAAAGTTAGTAAAAAATCTGTTTCAATTAAACCTAAACAAGTTCAAGCGAGTAAAAGAAAAATTAATCTTGTTTTGAAAAATTTAATTTTGTTTGGTATTTTATTTTTAGCATCTTTTTTATTATATTATGTTTCTTCAGACGAATTGTTAATTAATTTGTTTTCATTACTTGCGATAGTGTTTGGTTTTGTTGTAGGAGCATTTTTAATAATTCTTTTGATTTTTTTCTTTATGAGGTTGATAAGAAAATAATTAAACATTTTATTCTAAATTTTACTTAGTGCCTGTGTAGCTCAGTTTTGGTAGAGCACGTCATTGGTAATGATGAGGTCCTGAGTTCAATCCTCAGCGCAGGCTTTCATTTTGATTTCCTATTCAATTTATCTGGAAATACGAATGAATACAGGTCTTATATTTGCTTCCAACAACTTTATAAAACTTAATTCTTAGGTTTTAAGATGGCAGATAAATCTGATTTAGAAAATTTAAAAGAAGATTATAAAGAAATCCAGAAGAAATATGATTTGCCTGAATTTGAAAAACTTAATGAAGATTTTCAAATAGAAAAACTTGCGGAAATTGAGACTGATTTTTTAGTGAAAGAAATACGGAAATTTATAGCAGACAAATTTATGAATTATTTAAGATTTATTGAATCTATTTTAAATCCTGTAAATGTTCCCATTTTTATTTTTTCTATTATTAAGTCAATTGGAGAAGATGAAAAAAAGAAATTAACAGAAGTTTATAAAAAATTAGTAAAATGTGAAGTTGATTTAATTAAATTGGATATTGAATCTTCAGAAGACGATGAAGTTAAGTTTGTGAAAAAATCTTATAAATTATGGCAGGAAATGAAGAAAGATATTTTAAAAATTGTAGAAGTAATAAAAAAGAATTGGGATAATAAACTTGAAAGTAATGGGGGGGGCTATTTTGGTTGAATTATTTAAGAATTTCAAAAACTCCATCTAGATTAATTTCAAATAGTGCTACGGGCATTCTTATTTTCCAGTTCTTTAAGATTTTAGGATGAATCTCCCCAATTAATCCTATATTTTTTTCATTAATTTTAATCTCTGCCACTCTGCCATCAATAAAATAAGAAGGGGTATTTTGTGTTTCTTTTGATTCAACAATTTTTATTTGTATCTCAATCATTTTAAATAAATATTCTATTGCTTGTTTTATTTCTGTGAAATTTCCAGGAGTAAATGCTACTGCAAGATTTTCTGTTTCAGATATATTTTCATTTAGTTTAAAGACTTTTCCTATTTCAAAAATTTTTTGAGGGTATTCTGAATCAATATTTTCTGAAAAATTTTTCAATAAATAATGTGTTAAATTTTCTCTTAAAATTGAGTATTCTGTTTTCGATTCTTCTACTTCTATAAAATCCTTTTCCTGTTTTTTAGAAACCCCCATCTTTTCAAATTGATTTTTTTTAATTGTTAGATGATAATTTGAAACTTCTAATGTTCCTAGTCCTGTAAGAATTTCTGATAATTTTCTTTTGATGGTTTCATTTGGATCTTCTTCGCCAATTGTGGAAATTTCTGGAATTTCTGGAACAAAATTTTCATAACCATATGCAATTGCAACATCTTCAATTAGGTCAACTTCATGCAAGATATCTGTTCTCCAAGAAGGAATTTCCACGGTTCCTTTATCATAATTGCAACCCATTTTTTCAATTAATTGTTTTAATTCTTTTTCATTTAAATTTAATCCTAAAAGTTTGTTGGTGTTCTCCAGCGAAATTTTCTTTTTTTCTGTTGTTAGATTTGGAGTAATTTTTTTCTTTTTATATCCTATTTCCATTTGATATATTTCTCCTCCCATGTCTGCTAGACTGGTTACAAGAATGTTTAAACATTTGCTTAAAATTTCAAAATCAAATCCAGAGCATTCTATAAAAACATCCATGGTTTTTTCTGTTATTTTTCCTGTTAATTGAGAATTTATTATTGGAGGCATGCTTAAAATGTTTTTATCATCGTCAATAAAAATTGGAAATTTTTCTTTTCCTGCTAAAAGATGAGCATACTCTTTTCCTGTTGAATGTCTCTGTAAAATTTGGAGCCCGGACATTTCTCTATCTGATTCTAATGGGATGAATTTTATTTTGTCTGGTTCTAAAGCCTTGAAAGTTATCGGTAGTTTAATTTTTTCCAAAGGATAAATTCCTATGGCAACCTTCTTTCTTTTTCTACCAATGGTTATGTGAAGTTTTTCTTGGATTTCAATCAATTCTTTTATTTTATTATCATTAAGTTTTAATTTTTTAACAATTGCACAAGCAGTATATGGGCGAATGTTCTTTACTGAAGAATCAATATTAATCTTGTAATTTTTTTCTGGTTTGTTTATTTTATATTTTTTTAATTTTGTTTTCTTTCCTAAAAATGCTAAGAAACTTCTTTTAAATCCGTGATAAGATAATAAATCCGGGCGGTTTGGAAATACTTCTATTTGCAGTTCTTGGTCTGTAATTTCTTCAACAGGAGTTCCGAACATTGCAATTCTGTCTTGCATTTTCTCATCTAACTTTCCAATTTCTTTTTCAAATTGTTTTTTATTTATTTTTACTATTGCCATTTTTTATTTCTGAGACCTTTTTGGTCTCCCCTTTTTAATTTTATCTACTTTCTTTAATGTCCTTGCAATATTCCAAATGAAAAGTACTAGAACTATAAACACTACTATGAATACTATCCATAATAAGATATTTCCCCAACTAAATTTGGAAGATTCTCTTATTAATCTGTCTGTCCAAAGAGCTGTAAATAAATTTCCCAATATGCTTCCAAATAAGGCTAAACCAATTCCATTCCAAAACATTTGTTTTTCTTTTTTTGTAAAAGTCATTTCATCCAAAATTTCATTTTCCTTAATTTAGTTATATCATTTTGGTAAAGTTCTCTTAAATCTTTTATTTCATAATAATCTGTAATAATTCTATCTGGTCCCATTCCCCAAGCTAAAACAGGAACATGTTTACCAAAAAGGGGAATTGTCATTTCAGGGCGGAACATGCCTGCTCCGCCTAATTCTAGCCAAACTTTTTTCTCTGGATGCCACACATCTACTTCAACAGAAGGTTCTGTATAGGAGAAGAACCCTGGTCTAAATCTTATCTTTTCAAAACCCATTTTTTTGAAGAATTGTTTTAAATATCCAAGTAAATGTCTAAAATCAGCGTTTTCGTCTACGACAATTCCTTCTGATTGATGAAACTCAAAACCATGGCTCCAATCAATTGTTTCATTTCTGAAATTTTTTCCAATGGCAAAAAACTTTGCAGGCAATTCTTTTTCTTTTAATTTAGATAATGTTTGAGCAGATAAACAAGTTGTATGGGTTCTCAGTACTAATCTTTTTGCTTCTTCTTCACTCCAAGAATATTTCCAACCGTTGCTTCCTCCAACCCCTTTTTCATGAGATTTTTTCACTGCTTCAACTATTTCTTTTTCAGGTAATTCATCTTTTCTATCTATAAAAAAAGTATCTTGCATTTCTCTAACTGGATGGTCTTGGGGAGTAAATAAAGCATCAAAAACCCAAAAGCTATTTTGTACCATATTTCCTTTCATTTCTTTAAATCCCATATCCATCCAAATTCTTTTTGCATAGTCCATTGCCTGATTTACAAAATGTCTTTTTCCCCCGTTGATTGAAGGGACAGGAGATGTTAAGTCATATCTTCTGAATTTTTTCCCTTTCCATAAAGAATCTTTTTTCAAAATTTCAGGAGTTATCTGTTCAATTAAATTTTGAGTTTTTACTTTAGATTTAATTAATTCTTTTCCTAAATCAGTAACTTCAATATTTATTAATTTTTTTTCATTTATTTGTAAGATATTTTTTCTATTTTGAAGAGATTTAAATGCATAAATTTGTTCAGAAGATAATTCATCATGCTCTATAGGAAGGGATTCAATGAAAGATTCTTCCAGCATTTTTTTTGAAATTTCTTCATTATTTGCATTAAAAATTATTTTTTGGTTTTTTAATTCAATAAGTGCTTTTTTCTTTAACACACCTATTGATGCCTTGAATTCATCATTGGATAAACCACTTGCTTTTTGTGCCTCTTGAAGTCCCAGTATTTTTTTTTCACTTAAAAGATTTAATAATCTTCTTTCTGGCAAACCTTTTTTTTTGTATAACGCCCCATTAATACCAATTTCAATTATTTTCTTTTTATTTAAGGAAATTTTTACAATATTTTTGTTTTGTAAATATTCAAGGGATCTTAATACAGAAGTTTTGTCTAAATTTGATTTTTTGCAAATTTCACTTATTTCTTCTTCAAGATATGGAAGTATTTTTATTTCATTTGGGCTGAGAGATTCTATTAGTTTTTCCATTTTATCTTTAATTAACTTGTATTAAAAAAGGTTTCTTATAGTGTTTTTGTTATAGAAGTATTCATACCTAAAATTAAACCTAATGCTTTTAGACTATAAATATCTCTTACGCTCCTTCCATAAAATTTCATTTTTAATTTATTTTTGTTACACAATTTTATATTTTGTTTTACTCTTGCTAAAATATCTGCTTTGTTTTTGCCTCTCGAATTAATTATTTCGTCTAAATTTATACCAATTATAACATTATTTTTCTTTGCAATTTTTGAAAGAACTTGGTTAAATCCAGAATTTCTCTGCTTTTGAAAATCTTTCCTTTTTGATTGTTTTAGAATTAAAACACCAATCTCTAATTTTTCAAGAACTTTCCTATTTAATTCATCATCATCGCTTGAAAAAATAATTTGCTTGTCTTTATTCTGGTTTATAGTTTTTCTTATTTTTTCAAAATTATTTTCTTCAATTAAAATTGTTTTTTCCATTTAATTTGAAATAATAGTTCCCTTAAATTTCTTTTCTTTGAGAAGATTGTTGAGATTATTTAAATTTTTTCCAAGAATATAAGTTGTTATTTTATTCCTCATAATAATTATTGATGCTTTTTGGTCTAAGACAAAATGCTGTCCTGGTTTGAATTTCATTTTATTGGCAATTGAATTAAAATTTTTCCATGTTATTTTTGAAATGAATTTTGTTTTTTTGAATTTTTTTGGATTTTTATCATAAAGCCCATCAACATCCGTTAAGTTAATAAAATCTGCTTTGAATTTTTTTGCAATTTCAGAAGACGTTGAATCAGATGTTTGATTTGGTTTGTATTTTAGGGCTCCGCAAAAAACCACGTCTTGATGTCTTAAATATTTTTTAATGTCTTTCAATTTATGAGGGATCCCTTTTTCAGGATCGGCATTAAAAAAATAAGACATAAAACGAGCATTCATTCTTGTTGCGCCAATTCCCGCGAGACTTTGTAATTTTGTATTTGTTCTTTTGTTTTCTAATGCAGAGATATATTTTCTAGCAATGCTTCCCCCGCCACAAACAATAATAAATTTATATTTTTTGAGGTTGTTTTTAATTACTTTTTTAAAATTTGAAAGAAAATTAACCTCTACTTTATCTGGAATAATTAGGCTTCCGCCCAAGCTAATAACAATCACCTTTTTTTTCATAAAAGAAAAAAGAGAAAGGTGTTTTTATAATTTTACTTTATAGTGAACAACTTATCATCCTTTACATCAAAAATTCCTAACCTAACTCCAGAATCAATCCAGCCGTGTGCATAATTAACTGCGGCAAATGCATTTACAAAATCTTTTTTTTGCTCGAAATATTTAGCGTCAGAAAGATAATTTGAAACCATATTAATTATTTCTTCGGCTTGGCTTCTTTTTCCCTTGATAATGTTTTTTTTAATTTGTTTTAATGCTGTTGAAGTTAAATCAGAATATTTTTTTATTTTTTGTGTTGTTATTTTATTTTTCATTGTGTTGTTGGTATTCTCTAAAAGATGTAATAAAATTCAAAAAATCTTGTTTTATCTTTTAAAAATTTGATTTTGAGAATAAGCCATTTTTTTAATTATGAATTTTGAACCAATTACTTCAGAAATTATTGCTGATAAAATTAATCTTCCCACTACTATTTTCAGAATTCCTCCACGAATAGGGATTTTTGCTTTTTCTGAAAATGCTTTTATTATTTGGTCTATGTCTTCTTTATCTAAAATTATATTTGTTTTTTTTACACCCATTTTTCCTTTAACTATTACAGGTTCATCTGTTCCATTACATTCCATTGATTTTACTAATGGGTCTTTTATTAAAGGATTTAATTTTCCTAAATCTATTTCTAATTTAGTTGGAGCTGGTTTAAGGTATTGAAGATTTTTAGGAAGTATTGGTTCTGGAATTCTTAGAGAGATGGGTTGTAATTTTCTTGTTTTTATCACTTGAGGTAACGGTTTAGTTAATTCTTCTCTTGCAAGAGTTGGATTTGCTTTTTCTTTTATCTTTTTAATTATTTCCTGATGTGTATCTTTTTTTTCTTCTTTTAGAATTGTTTCTAATTCAATTAGCTCATTTTTTACAGAATTTTTAATTAATTCTCTTGTAAATTGAAGTAGAAAAGATGTTTTAAGTTCATCTGAAATTTTTGTTAACATATTAATTCCTCTTTAATTGTTTAAATTCTGTAGTTTGAGGGCTTTTTTGAGAAATTGATTTTTGATATCCTCCTCTGTTATCTGTTGGTTTTGGAATTGGTCTTTGCATAATTCTTTGAGGAGGATATGTTGGTTTGTTTCCAGATTGCCCTTCATGTACTAATGCCACTCCTTTCGCAATTATTTTATTTTGTTCAAGTAAATTATCTATTTTTTCTACTACGTCTTTATTATTTCTATTTTCTTTTTTAATGTTAAAATCTTTTTCTGCTAATGTTTTTGCAGACACCTCAAATAATTCTAACAACGAAGATATTTGGTTTGTAAGTTTGTCAAATTTTATTGATAAATTTGTAATGACTTTTTGTAAGGCAATGAAATTTTCAATTAGGATTTTTTCTGTATAAATTTGTTTAGAAGAAATAATTGGTGTTTTGAGTTTTAGAATTTTCTCTGGAGTTTTTTTTGTTTTAGAACTCCGCACACGCTTCTTTTTTTTAACACCTGCTTTTTTTACCATTATATATTTAATAAATCCTTATTTATAAATATTAACTTATTTGAAAACAGTATAACCTAAGAGTTGCATCTATTAAATCAGCGAGATTATCTGCAATTACTGTTCTGTCAGTTAGATTAAAAGGAATTTCTGTTAAGATTATTCTATCTTTTGCATCAGTTGTACTTTCTGATAACCATGCAACAAATGTTCCGGACAATTCTTCTGCGGTTGCTAATGCCTGACATTTTGCGTCTGCCCCAGTTGTGCCTCCTAAATTACCATTATATGTTTCTAAACTAATGAAGACAATGCTTTCTGATATTTTTTTCTGTTTATTCACACTGTCCTGTCCCATTACAAACATTTGGTTCAATACAAGGCCCGCATTCAATTCCACAAATAGGATCTAATCTACATTCTATTTGTGTGCAATCAAGAATACATGTTTATTCTGCACTTTTCTTTACAATTTCTCTAATTTTTGAGCCCCCACAACTTACGAATTTGTTTTTGTTATTTTCTTTTTGAAATCTCACTGGAATAATTTCAATTGAATAAATTTCCTCATCTAAATTAAATATTTGTGTTTGTTTATCATTAGGTTTCATAGGGTTATCTTCACCGATAAATATTACTATATTATTTAGTTCTTTTGCATTTGCATCTTGTACAAGAAATTCTGATAAGTCTTTTGTTGCTATTTCTTGACTTGAACTATTTGTTGCTCTTATAAAATATCCTGCAATATTAAACAAGCCATTGTTTGTTATTGTTAAGTTCAACTTAGAATCCTCTAGATATACATCATTAATAAAAATAGAAACACTATCGGGACATTCCATTACATTTTTTGGAATATAAGTTTTTACTACATTGTAGACGATTGTTCCCATAATCAAAGCAAAAACTATTAGCAAAACATAACCTATCATTATGCTAATCCCCCTTTTGCTCTTCATAATAATAACAAAGTTTTTGGGCTTATAAATATATTTATAAAACCTCTTCGCATAAAAATAATATAAAATGGGGGTGAAAATATTATTTATTTTTTTAGGATTTATATTAGTTGTTAGTTTTATCTCTGCGAGTTTTGAAACTGGGAATTTAAGTCATCTAATTGAAACACAATATTCTCCACAGGGCGATATTAGAGGATGGATGAATATAAGTTTTAATAATGAATCCGCAGATTCTTTTTTTGAAGATTCTTTTGGAAATTCATTAAGTTTACTTGACTTGTTAAAAACAAACTTAGATATAAATTATATTTGTAGTACTGGTGGTTGTATACCAAATTATGAAGCAAGCAACATAGAACAGACAAAAAGTTTTAGTTTAAATTCTGGAGAGAAAAAAACTATTGGGTTCCAACTTACAGAGGATATTTTTAATATTGAATCAATTACATTTGATGTTGAAAGTGATGCAACAGATTCTTGCTATAATCAATTAGAAATGGATTTTTTAAGTGAAGGCAATGTGGACATTGTAAATAACCAAATATCAGATTTATATTGTTCTTCGAAAAATTATGGGTGTTTTGACTCGTCAAAATCTCTTTCTAATGCATTAATAGATTATGATTCTTATTGTCAGAAAATAATGTTTAGTGAAGCTCCAGGATTTAAAGTTGGGGCATGGGTTAAGGAGGAGATAGCAGGTAATAAAGAGTTATTTATGGAAGTTTATGATCTGACTGGAAATTATCTTGATTCATGTGACTTGCCTGTAGCATTATCTTCTGGAGGAGAAATTGATTGTGACGTTGGTTATTTAAAATCTGAAGAATATTATGTATGTGTTTCTTCTACATATAGTGGTGGAGAATATTATTTAAGAGGATATTCTGATCCATTAGGTGGATGCGGTTATAAGGGTTTTTTAAATATTCCTTCTCCTGAAAATTATGCTTACCAGATTTTTGCAATAGGAAAAAAATTTAGTTCAATAGGAACTTTAGAAATTTCTAATATTTTGTCAAATGGAAATATTCTTTCAGATATGGCAAATGATTATCTTGATATGGTGTATGGTGGGAGAAGTTGTTCATCTGGTTGTGTAATTCCGATAGAATTTATTTCCAATGTGGACCAAAATTTAGTACTAAAGAACTTATCTGTTGATTATAATGCGGGGGGTGGTTTAGAAAATTCTCTAAAGGGGTTTTATGATTTAAGTGAAACTCCGTCAATAATAAATTCTGGATTTCAAGAAATAAATTTGGACGAGGGGAATTTTTCTGTTCCTTCAGATTATGGGGAAGAAACTTTTGAGCTAAGTTTAGATGGTGAAGAAATTTTTTCAGAGCAAATAATTATTAAGGGTACTTCATTAATTAAAGATTTAAAACCAAAAATTACTGCAGCAGTAATTCCAACAGGATTTGAAGTGTTAATTGATTCTTTTAATATTACTAAGTATGAATGGGTTTTTGGAGACGGGGTTAATGTTACAACTTCTGTTAATAAAGTTACACATACTTATGATTCAATAGGTATATATAATTTAAAAATAACCATTACAAATAATAATGAGTTAAGTTCTTCAAAGACATTTGAAATTAATGTGAGTTCTCCAAATCAAGCGATAAATACTACTTTAAAAAAGAAGTTAGATGATTTAGCTAATGTGGGTTTACAGATAAAGCAATTCAAATTTGAACAGAATTTAAAATCTGTTTTAAATTTTGATTTTATTAGTGATCAATTAAAAAAAATTCAGCAAGATTATAAAAAAGCTAGTTCTAAAGAGGATTACAAAGAAATAATTATTAGTTTATTAGAAATTGAAGTTCCAGAATCAGTTAGTCTTATTAAAAATGCTAAGTTAATTACATTTTATCCTCAAAAGAGTAATATAGATTTAGATATTATAAAAGAAATTGGTGGGGGAAATTATAATTCAGAAGATAGTGATAAATATGCTAATGCACTTATTTTTTGGAATCAAAAGAATATGGACACGAAGGTAACCTTTAATGAATTTTCTGCGAGTTACGGTTATTTTGATGAGGAACCGATTTTGAGAACATTTGAATTTCAAATAAATAAGAAAAATAGCACAGATTATTCTTATTTAATTATTACTGAACTTTCTGGAATTGAATTTACAGAAGATTATCCTATGAAAGAGGGGCCAGGGTATTTATATATGGAATTAGAACAAGATAGTAAAACAATTATATTTACTACCACAGAAGATGTTAATTTTGTTGATGTTCCAGTTTTTATTTCTCCAAAACTTGAAAAATTAAAAATAGTAGAAGGTATTGAGATTGGTGGAATTGAAAAGGGTTCAAAATGGGTTTTTTTTATTTTTGTTTTATTATTCCTTGTTTTAGTTGGGGTTGGACTATATATATTATTACAAGAATGGTACAAAAAAAGATATGAGGGATATTTATTCAAAAAGAAAAACGATTTATATAATTTAATGGTGTATATTACAGAAGGAAAGAAAAAGGGTTTATCTAATAAAGAAATTTATTCAAAGTTAAAAAAGGCTGGATGGAATTCTGAACAAGTGAATTATGTTTTAAGGAAACACTCTGGGAAAAGAACAGGTATGTTTGAAATCATTTCTTTTGAAAAGAAAAAGACACAAAAAACTAAATAGTTATTAATTAAGAATAAAAATACCTTTTTTAAAAATTAAAAGTAAGTTAATTTTTATACAAAATTTTATAAACTTAAATGATAATTTAGTAAAATGGTAATAAAAGTGTTTAAAAATTTCTTTAACCGAATTTTTTTTAATATTTTTAAGAATAAAAAAGATATAAAACTTGGTTTTTATGGACCTCCTAATGCTGGTAAAACGAGTTTAGCAAATAGAATATGTAAAGATTTTACTGGAGAAGAAATTGGAAGTGTAAGCAAAGTGCCACATGAAACTAGGAGTGTTCAATTTAAGGAAAAGGTTAAGATAGAGTATAAGGGCAAGGTAATGACTTTTAAGATGATTGATACGCCTGGAATCGCCACAAAAATAGATTATGAAGATTTTTTGAAATATAAAGTGAAAAAGAAAGAATCTAAGAAAAGAGCAAAAGAAGCGACGCAAGGAGTAATTGACAGTATCAAATGGTTGGATGATATGGATATTGTTGTAATTGTTTTGGATGCTACAGAAAATCCTTATAATCAGGTAAATATTACAATTATTGGAAATCTTGTCGCTAGAAAAGTTCCTGTTTTAATTGTTGCGAATAAAATTGATTTAAGAAAATCTAATATAAAAAGAATTAGTGCTGCATTTCCTGAATATGAAGTTATTGGAATGAGTGCGAAGTATGGGAAAAATTTCGAAGAATTTTATGAATCAATTTTTAAGTTGGTAAAAAAAGTTTAACAAAATTTTAAAAACTAAAAAAGTTTAATAATAAAAAGATGGTGAAGAAAAAAAATAAAAAAAGTTTAGGAAAAATAAAAGGAGTTGCTATTCAATTTGTACCTAATTCAGAGATAAGATATTTAGATAGTAATGAAAGAATTAAAAAAATTCTTAAAATTGTTTTAGAAAATAATATTTTGATTTTGCAAGGCAGGTTATTGGCAGAAGAAGAGACAAGATTAATTAAAGATACAATGGTAATGATTAATCATATTAAAAATTTTAGAGGAATAGAACTTGCAGTTATTGCTGGTAACGGAAAGGGGGGATTTTTTTCAAAATTGAAAAAGAGTTTTGCTAATGTTCTTTCTGGAGGGGATTTGGGATCTATAACAATTATTGGTCCTGCAACAATTGTAAAGGAAATTAAAAGAAATCCAAAGAAGATTGAACTGTTGTTGAATAAATAATTTTAGTATAATAATTTTTAAAAAGAATCATGTAGTTTTTATTGGATGAAAATCTTATCTAATAAAGAAGAGGAAATCGCTAAAAAATTTATGGATAAGGCGGCTAAAGTTGCAATTAAAGCTACTTGTAAGAGAGATAAATGTGGTGCAGTAATTGTTTCAGTGAATGAAATCCTTGGAAAAGGTTTTAATTCTCCTCCTGGTAATTTGGAGTCGCAAAGAAGATGTGATAAAAAAAAGAATTTTTTTAATAAAAAAGTAACTGATAAAACTTGTTGCATTCATGCAGAACAAAGAGCAATTATGGATGCCTTAAGAAAAAATCCTAGTAAATTAAAAGGAGCCACATTATATTTTATGAGGTTAGGAGAAAAAGGTTGTAAAACTTTTGCAGGGAAACCTTATTGTACAATTTGTAGTAAAATGGCTTTGGATGTTGGAATAAGAGAATTTGTTCTTTGGAAAAAAGAGGGAATTTGTGTTTATGACACAGAAGAATATAATAATGTTTCTTTTAATTACAGATAAATTTATTAACTTCTGCTTCTTTTTCTTTTTATGCCACACCAATGTGTTAAATGTTCACATATTATTCCTGCAGGAAGTAAAGAACTATTAGAAGGATGTAGTAATTGTGGTGGTCATTTTTTCTTTTATATTAAGGATGAGCAGTTAGAAAAGTTGAAGAAGAATCCAATTGAAATCCCTGAAAGTGAGAGTAAGACCATCGAGAAAGATATTCGGGAGATTGCAGGAATTCAAGATGAAGATACACCGGTGATTTTGGATTTAGAGTCTGTAAGAGTGACTGGTGCTGGAAAGTTTGAGATTGATATTGTGAATTTATTTAATAAAGACAGGCCTTTGATTTACAAACTTGAAGAAGGGAAATATATAATTGATTTAGCTTCAACATTGCAACAGAATCTTAAAGAAATTAAAGATCCTAATAAAGATAGTGATTAGATTCATTCTATATAATAAGGACAATCAGAAGAAGGAAAAGGATCACAACCTTCAATGCAACACATTCCGAATTCTTCGTTTGAATCTGTTAACTCATCTCTTTTTTCAGTAGGTATCTCGTTAATAGGAATTCCACAAGTATAATCTTCATGTTTATTTTTATGTCTTTTATTACAAGATAAAATTTCTTCTATTTTCCCTTTTCTTAATAATGTAAATGGTTGGAGTTTTTTTCTTTCTTCTTTTGAAACTGCATTATAATTTTTCCAAAAATGAGGAGATTTTGTTAGAGATAATCTCGCATATGTTTTATTATTTCCTTCGGTTAAATAATGTGTGATGCGTTTCCTCTGAAGGGGTGCTCCGAGAGTTGCAAGGCATTCTATTACTCCTACTGGAACCAAGAAAATTTTCTGATTAACTTTTGACATTTCTGTTTGAAATTAATTAGATTTATAAGTATTCTTGCATTAAAATAATTATGACAAAAAAGATTAATTCTATTTTAGAAGAAGTTTTGAAAAAAATAAAACCTTCTCAGGAAGAATTAAATGTTATTAACGGGAGTTTAGATGATTTTCTTAAAAAAATTAATAAGAGGATTAAAGTATTGAAAATTAATGTAGAGGTTTTTGTTGGAGGGAGTTTTGCAAAGGGTACTGTAATAAAGAAAAATTATTACGATGTAGATGTTTTTATGAGATTTGATAAAAAATATGATGATAGTAAGATTTCGGTTTTGACTAAAAAACTTTTATTGGGATTAAGAGGGGTTTCTGTTGTGCATGGGTCAAGAGATTATTTTAGAGTTAAAATTAATTCTTATTTTTTTATTGAAGTTATCCCTGTGATAAAAGTGAATAAATCAAGCGAGTCAAGGAACATAACTGATTTATCTTATTCCCATGTTAAGTATATTAATAAAAAAGTAAAAAATAAAAAAGTTTTAGATGAGATAAAAATTGCAAAGGCATTTTGTTATGCAAATAATTGTTATGGTGCAGAATCTTATATTAATGGTTTTTCAGGGTATGGATTAGAGTTACTTGTTTATTATTATGGAAGTTTTTTGAAGTTTATCCGGGCTGTTTCTACACCCAAGGGTGTACTCTCTGTGAAAGGAGATATAAACACAGAGGGCAAAATAAATAAAAAAATTGTAATTGATATTGAAAAATATTATCGTAATAAATCTGTTGTTTTAATGGACTTGAATAGTTCTAAGCTCCAATCACCAATTGTCTTGATTGATCCAACTTATAAACAAAGAAATGTTTTGGCTGCACTTTCTAGTGAAACTTTTGAGAAGTTTAAAAAAAAGTGTAAGAAGTTTTTGAAGAATTCGTCTATAAAATTATTTGAAGTTGAAAAAACAGATTTGGATAAAATCAAAAAAGAAGCAGAAAAAAAGAAATATGAATTTGTGTTAATTGAAGCGAAAACAGAAAAACAAGAAGGAGATGTTGCTGGAAGCAAATTGATTAAGTTTTACAAACATTTGAATTCTGAAATAGAAAAGTTTTTTGAAATTAAGAAAAAAGGTTTTAATTATAATGGTAAGAAATCAGCGAGATATTTTTTTGTTGTGAAAAAAAGAAAAGACATTTTGATTCATGGACCAAATGTAAATGATAAGAAGAATGTTTTATTGTTTAAGAAAAAACACAAGAATACTTTTGTAAAGTCAAAAAGGATTTGTGCAAAAGAGAATATTAGATTTGATATTAATAGTTTTGTTGAAAGTTGGAAGAAGAAAAATAAAAGGAAAGTTAAGGAGATGTATATTAAATTGTTGGGGATTGTTGATTAAAATTCTAAGGCAAGATTAACTCCGCCCATATAAGTTCTATTTCCTGGTTCGTATACTGGATTTACAGATTTATCTCCTATTCTTATTGTGGTATATGCTGGCTTTGAGCATTTAACCATTAAAACTTCAAAATAGGGTTCAATAAAAAATGTTCCTAATTTTGTTTTTTTCCCAATTTTTGCTGAGGCTTTCAGGCCACCCCCTTTTCTTTGAATATTTGTTACTTGGGGATACGTGGGATCAAAGTCATTAAATGAACTTATTTGTTTACCTCTTACTAATAATTTAGCTTTCAAATCAATTCCATAAACCCATCCAGAATTTGTTTCTGTTTTTGTCTTAGCTCCAAAAATCGCAGAGCAAGATTCATTTTTTCTATCATAACCATGATATGTTTTATCTTTTACAGAACAAGTTCTTCCTGAAGCTTTATCTTCAAGTTTTCTATATCCAATTCCTATATAAGGTGTGAAAGTTGAACTTTCTCCAAAAGGAATTTTATATCCTAGTTTTGGTTCAATTTCTTTTATTGTATTTTTTCTATTATCCATTGAACCAGTCTTTTCAGAAGTATAATCTAATTTGCCTATAGCATAAGATCCGTTAACTCCTGCAGTCCAGCCTTTTTTCTTTGGCTCATAATTGTATGAAAGCCCAAAGGATTCCATTTTCCCTTTAATTTCCATAATTCCTGGTTCTTTATAAGAATAAAGTGAATTTCCTTTTTTTAATTCAATTTTATGATGGGGATAGGGTTTCTCTTTACAACTTGCAATTCTTGGGGCAACAAAAGGGGAAGTTGCTATACTTAATGCTAAAAAATAACTTAAAAATTTTTCTACAATACTTTTAGATTTATTTCCCATTTCATTTTCTACCTCCAATTGCCCCCTCAAATAAACTTGCGAAAGCCTGAGCGAAAAATTTTGAGTTAAGCCAAATTGCAATGTCTTCTTCGTCTGAATTTTTTGATAAGTAAAATAAAATTTCTTTTCTATCTATAATGAAAAATTTAGTGTCAATATTTATTTTTTTTATTTTTATGTTAAATTTAGTTTGAATTTGTTTAATTAAGTTATTTTCACCAGACAAAGCTAAATTTATTTTTATGTTTGCTTTTTTAAGAATTTCAAAAGTTTGGTAGAATAATTTTGATTTTGAAATTATTTCATCAGCATTAGTGCAAATAATAACTTCTTTTTCTGCATTTTGAAGAATTTCCCTTAAATGATTTGAAATATTTGATCTTCCTTTTAATGCTGTAGAAATATCTTCTTTTTTTATAGGAATAATTCCATTTTTGTATAATTCTTCAAGTTTTATAAATTCATCAGTGTTTTTTATATTAGAAAGATTAATTATTCTTTCTTCTGCATTTTTTCTAATGTTATTTTTCATTTTTTCAAGAATGACTCTTGGTTTAACACCGAGATATTTTACAGGTTTTCCAAGTTTCACAATTGCAAATCCTTTTTTTTCCAAGCTTTCTAAAACATCATAAGCTCTACTTCTTGGAACACCAGAAATACTTGATACTTCTCCAGCAGAAGCAATGCCTTTTCCAAGCAAAGCTAACCAAACTTTTGTTTCATAAATATTCAAATCAAAATAATCCTTTATTTTGTTAATTAATTCTTGTTTTATTAACATTTTAATTTTTAAATTTTTTAGATATAAATTA
>Ga0307992_1000966_pt1 | contig 17393 bp, 23 predicted proteins | sample EllFjometagen133_FD_203162 | JGI IMG/M metagenome (GOLD analysis project Ga0307992, IMG submission 203162) | Marine microbial communities from Ellis Fjord, Antarctic Ocean - #133 | ecosystem: Environmental > Aquatic > Marine > Unclassified | place: Southern Ocean | collected 2014-10-08
GGCGAAATGGTAAGTGAAGGGAAATAAGAATTATGAATAAGTTAGCTCCAAGGTTTATTAAAAAATATAAAGAAGAAATTATTCCATTTATGAAGAAAGAATTTGGGTATAAAAATAATATGGAAATTCCCAAAATAAAAGCAATTACAGTAAGCGCTGGATTTAATGAAGCAAAAGACGATCCAAAGAAAATTGAAAATATTGTTAATGATATTATGAAAATTACAGGCCAGAGACCGGTTTTAACAAAATCAAAAAAAGCAATTAGTAATTTTAAAATTAGAAAAGGCGATCCTGTAGGTCTAATGGTAACATTAAGAAAGAATAGAATGTATGAGTTTTTTGATAGATTGATCAGTGTTGCTATTCCACGAATTAAGGATTTTAATGGTTTGTCAAACAAATCATTCGATGGGAATGGTAATTATTCTTTTGGTTTGACTGAACAAATAATTTTTCCTGAAATTGATTATGATAAAGTTGATCAAATAAGGGGAATGAATATAACAATAACTACAAATGCAGATAATGATGAGGAGGCATATAAGCTTCTACTGGCATTTGGGTTTCCGATAATACAAAAAAAAAGTAAGGGTTAATCTCTATTATGGCAAAGAAATCTTTGATAGAAAAAGCAAAAAAAGAACCAAAATTCTCAACAAGGAAATATACCAGATGTTCTAACTGTGGACGCCCAAGAGGCGTATATAAAAAATTTGGTCTTTGTCGATTATGTTTTAGAGAAATGGCCTTAAAGGGTGAAATTCCTGGAATAACAAAAGCAAGTTGGTAAAGAAGGAAAGTAAATTATGATAGATCCGATAGCTGATTATTTAACAAGAATTAGAAATGCTTGTATGATTCGTAAAAACTGGGTTGAGATACCTGCAAGTAAATTAAAAGCGAAGATATCTTTGGTTTTAAAAAATAAAGGTTACATTAAAGATGTAATTTTAATTAAAGATAACAAACAAGGAATATTAAGGCTGTTTTTGAAATATCAAAATGATGGCAGGCCTGTTATTTATGAATTAGAGAGAATCAGTAAAGAAAGTTTAAGAGTATATGTTAATAGTAATAATATTCCAAGAGTAAAAAATGGATTGGGAATTGCTATTTTATCAACCTCATCAGGTGTTATGACCGATAAAGAAGCTCGGAAAAAGAACATCGGTGGCGAATATTTATGTAAAATATGGTAATAGAGGAATAATTATGTCAAGAATCGGAAAACAAATAATACCAATACCGGAAAAAGTAAAGGTTGAATTAAAAAACAATACTATATTAGTAAAGGGACCAAAGGGTGAAGATAAATTCCAATTTCATAGTGATATGCAAGTTGTAGTTAATGAAGATAATATAGAGGTTAAGAGGCCATCTGAATCTAAAAAGCATAAGTCATTGCATGGGCTTACCAGATCGATCATTAATAATATGATTCACGGTGTTGTAAATGGATATGAAAAAACATTGCAGTTAATTGGTGTTGGATATTCAGTTGAATTAAGAGGTAATGGAACTCATCTTTTTTTTACCATTGGTTATTCTCATCAAATTTTAATTGATTCTCCTGTTGGGGTCAGCTTTAAAGTTGGTAAAGGTAATATAATTACAGTTATGGGAATAAATAAACAAAAAGTTGGTGAAGTGGCAGCTAAGGTTCGATCTTTGAGACCACCTGAACCATATAAGGGCAAAGGGATAAAATATATTGATGAAATAATTCACAAAAAAGCTGGTAAAATAGCTAAGACAACTGGTGTTGGTTAAAATAATTTAAAGGTTTGATTTATGAGAGATAATAATAAAAAGAAGTATAGAGCAAGATTGAAGAAAAAAATAAGGATAAGGAAAAAAATCTTTGGAACAGAAGATTGTCCACGATTGGTTGTTTATAGAAGTAATAAACATATTAGTGCACAAATTGTTAATGATTCGAATAATATTGTTCTAGTTTCCGCCTCTTCTTTTTCTAAAGATTTAAGACAATCTTTAGAAAAAAAGTCAAAAAGTGAAATGAGTGTTGGAGTCGGGAAAGAGCTTGCAAAGAAAGCACTGAAAAAGAAAATCAAGAAGGTCGTTTTTGATAGGAATGGCTATTTATATCATGGTAGAATAAAGGCACTTGCAGAGGCAAGCAGAGAAGCCGGGTTAAAATTATAGTATAGGAGAGAGGCATTTTGAAATCTATTAATCCATCAGAATTAGAATTAAAAGATGAAAAAGTTGTAAAAATAAGACGTGTAGCCAATGTAGTAACTGGAGGTAGAAGATTTAGCTTTAATTCCGTAGTTGTTGTTGGAGATGGTAAAGGACATGTCGGAGTGGGTTTTGGTAAAGCAAATCAAGTTATTGATGCTATTAATAAAGGTAGAGATGATGCAAAAAAGAATATTGTAAAAATTAATATTGTTAATGGAACTATTCCATTTGAAATACAGGCAAAATATGGTGCAGCTATTGTTCATTTAAAACCCGCATCCCAAGGAACTGGAATAATTGCTGGTGGTCCAGTAAGAGCTGTAATGGAACAAGTTGGAATAAGTAATATTTTAGCAAAATCTATGGGAAGTCCAAATCCATTTAATTTAGTAAAAGCTACTTTAAGAGGATTAATTAAGTTAGAAGATGCGATTACTGTTGCTAAAAGGCGAGGAATTACCATGCAGGAGGTCTTTAATGGATAAGAAGAAAAATAAAAAATTAAAAATTACTCAAATTAAAAGTATGATTGGTCAAAAACCAAAAATTAATGCTACAATAAAAGCGCTTGGACTTGGTAAAATAAGAAAGACAGTTGAACATACTGATAATGACGCGATTCGTGGTATGTTGCATAAAGTTTCTCATATGATAATTGTTGAGGAGGCATAGATACAATGGATTTATCTAAATTAAAACCTGCTAAAGGATATAAGAAAGATTCAAAAAGAAAAGGACGTGGAGAAGGCTCTGGTAATGGTTGTACTGCCGGTCGGGGTGAAAATGGTGCTTTATCAAGAAGTGGATCTAAACGATATAGTTGGTTTGAAGGTGGACAAATGCCTTTGCAAAGGCGTATTCCAAAATTTGGTTTTTCTAATAAAAGATTCAAAAAGGTATTTGAAATAGTAAATATTAAAGATATTAATGTGATTAATAAGAAAAAAATCAACAAGGAAGTACTTAAAGAATTTGGTTTGATAAAGAAGACGAATATTCCTTTAAAAATATTGGGTGATGGAGATATTAAAAAAGAGTATGAAATTAAAGCAGATGCTTTTAGTAAATCTGCCAAGGAAAAAATAGAAAAAGCTAATGGAAAGGTAATTTTATTATGATGCAGAGTTTTAAATCTATCTTTAAGATACATGAGTTAAGACAAAAAATATTATTTACTTTGTTTATTTTATTTATTGCTCGTGTTGGTACACATATTCCTATTCCCGGAATTGATAGTAATGCATTAGCTATTGCTACTAAAAGCATGCAAAACACATTACTAGGTTTATATGATATGTTTGCCGGAGGTGCATTTAAAAAAGCAACAGTTTTTGCATTAGGAATCATGCCATATATTAGTGCCAGTATTATAATTCAATTATTAGGATCGGTATTTCCATATTTTCAAAGATTACAAAAAGAAGGTGAAGCTGGTAGGAAAAAAATTACTCAAATGACAAGATATGGAACCGTATTGTTGGCTTCATTGCAAGCATTTGGAGTATCAAAATTATTAGTTAATCTAAAGGCAGGATCTGGAATGCCTGTTGTACCATATCCTGGATTAGGTTTTACTTTATTAACGATGTTGACATTAACTGCGGGAACAATATTTCTGATGTGGTTAGGGGAACAGATCACCGAAAGAGGAATAGGTAATGGTATATCACTTATTATTATGGTAAATATTATGTCACGTTTGCCGATGGTCGTAATTCAAGAAATTACTTTGATTAATAGCGGTGTTAGATGGTTACTTACTGATGTTGTATTGTTGGGAGTTATGGTAATTATTATAGCATTCGTTGTTTATTTAACACAAGGTAAGCGAAAGATTCCCGTTCAATATGCGAAGAGAGTTATTGGTAGAAAAATTTATGGTGGTCAATCTACAAATATACCGTTAAGAGTAAATACCGCAGGTGTTATGCCAATCATTTTTGCTCAGGCTTTGGTATTTATTCCAAATTCAATTGGAATGTGGTTTGAAAATGTTCAATGGTTACAGAATGGGATGAGATATTTTAATGTCAATCATCCTGTTTATTGGGTGATTTTTGGATTGTTAATTGTGTTTTTTACTTATTTTTATACGGCAATAGCATTTAATCCCACCGAAGTTGCTGATAACATGAAAAAACACGGTGGTTTTATTCCAGGTATTAGACCAGGAAAAAGAACAGCAGAATATATTGATAATATCTTAACAAAAGTTACGTTACCCGGATCAATAGCTTTAGCTATGGTTGCTGTGTTCCCATATATTCTAATGAAGATTACAGATGTTGGATATAGTTTAGCAAGTTTTTTTGGTGGAACATCTTTACTAATTATGGTTGGAGTTGCTTTAGATACATTACAACAAATTGAGTCACATTTATTAACGCGTCATTATGATGGATTTATGAAATCGGGTAAAATAAAAGGAAGGCGAAGATTTTAATGAATTGTATATACTACAATAAAACGGAATAGAAAAAATATGTCAAAACAAAAAGCGATAAAAGTGGATGGAATAATTAAGGAAGCATTGCCAAGTGCATATTTCAAGGTTGAATTAGAAAATGGGCATGAAGTTTTAGCACATGTATCCGGAAAAATGAGGATGCATTATATTAAAATATTGCCTGGTGATAAGGTTTCATTGGAATTGTCACCTTATGATCTTAGTAAGGGAAGAATAGTTTACAGATTTAAATAGAAGGTATTGATATGAAAGTAAGAGCATCGGTAAAAAAAATATGTGATAAATGTAAGATCGTACGTCGTAAAGGTGTAGTCAGAGTTATTTGTGAAAACAAAAAACATAAACAAAGACAAGGTTAAATAGGAGAATAAATTGGCACGAATTTCTGGAGTAGATATTCCAAATGAAAAAAAGGTTAAAATTTCATTAACTTATATTTACGGGATTGGAAGAACATCGGCATCACAAATATTAAAGGATGCAAAAATTGATCCCGAATTAAGAGTTAAAGATTTAAATGATGAACAAATTACCTCTATAAGAAAGGCAATATCGGGAAATTATAATATTGAAGGTACAGCGAGAACCGGCAAAATTATGGATATTAAAAGATTAATGGATATTGGTTGTTATCGAGGTATTAGACATAGACGCGGTTTGCCTGTTAGAGGACAAAATACGAAGAACAATTCAAGAACAAGGAAAGGCAAAAAGAAATTAGCGGTAAAGAAAAACCGAAAGATTTGATTAGGTTATTAGGGGGAATAGTTGGTAAATAAAAAATCACAGATAAAGAGAAGTAAGAAGAAAAAAGGAAAAGTAAATCCTGATGGAATAGCTCATATAAAAGCTACTCATAATAATACGATAATAAATGTAACAGATCATTATGGAAATACTATTTCTTGGGCAACTGCTGGTAAAGTAGGGTTTAAGGGATCAAGGAAAAATTCAGCATTTGCAGCGGGGCAGGCAGCAGAAAATGCAGCAAAAGAGGCGATTAATAGAGGAATGGTAAGGATTGATGTAAAAGTGAAGGGACCAGGCTCAGGAAGAGAAATGGCAATAAGATCATTAGCACTTGCTGGTTTGACAATTAAAACAATTAAGGATGTAACACCAATACCTCATAATGGTTGTCGTCCACCAAAACGCAGAAGAGTTTAGGAGGAATGACTTTATGGCAAGATATATAGGACCGAGAGCAAAAATTTGTAGAAGATTTGATTATCCGACATTTGAATCACCAAAATTTATGAAATTGAGAAAAAGTTATCCACCTGGCGAACATGGGCCCACAAGTAGAAAAAGATTATCTGATTATGGTATTCAGCTTCGTGAAAAACAGAGATTAAAATATTTATATGGTGTTCTTGAAAAACAATTCAGAAATTATTATAAAAAAGCTGATAACCAAGAAGGTGTAACTGGGCACAATTTATTAAAAATGCTAGAAGTAAGATTGGATAATATTGTTTATCGTTTAGGATTTGCTCCTACTCGTAGAGCAGCACGTCAATTGGTTTCTCACAGACATATTTTAGTAAATGGTAAAATTGTAAATATTCCTTCATTTCAAGTAAAGCCTGGGCAAATTATCAATGTGAAAGATAAAAGTAAAAGAATAAAACTAATTTTAAATTCAGTAAAAAATGTTAGTAGTGATAATACTTTGTCTTGGATCAGTTTAGACAAGGCAAAACTTGAGGGAAGTATTCTACATATTCCCGAACGAGAAGAATTGCCTATAGAAATAAATGAGCAATTAGTAGTTGAATTATATTCGAAATAAAAATTAAGGAACATTTAATGCCAAATTTTCAAATTCCAAAAAAAATCAATGTTGAAAAAGATACATATTCTGATAAATATGGTAAATTTACAATTGAGCCATTAGAGCGTGGTTTTGGGACAACAATTGGGAACGCATTGAGACGAATTCTTATTTCTTCAATACCTGGTGTAGCTATTACTGCTATGAGGATTGAAGGAGTGCTTCATGAATTTGCTACCATCGATGGTGTGCTTGAAGATGTATCTTCAATAATATTAAATTTGAAACAAGTGAAGGTGAATTTAATAGATTCAAAACCGATTAAATTAAGTTTAAAATTTAAAGGTCCCGTTAAAGTAACTGCTGGAATGTTAATTGATGATGAATCAAAAGTAAAAATTTTAAATTCAGATATGAATATTATGGAAATTGTTAAGAATAAAACAATAAAGATGAATATTTGGATTGGACGTGGTCGTGGATATTATCCTGCAGAACAAAATAAGATAATTGAAGCACCTGTAGATACTATTTGGATTGATTCTATATTTTCTCCGGTAACAAAAGTATCATATATAGTAGAAAAGTTGCAATCTGGAATCAAAGAAGAATTAGAGAAGTTAATATTGGAGATAAATACTAATGGCTCTATTTCACCGGAAGATTCATTATCTTATGCCTCAAAATTATTAACTAATCATTTAGAAAAATTAATTGATTTAAAAACTTCTGATATTATTGAGCCGGAATTACAAGTTGATGAAGAGAAACTAAAAATGAAAAAGAAGTTAGAGAAGAAGGTAGATGAATTAGAATTGTCTGTAAGATCATACCATTGTTTACATAGTGCCGATATAAATACTATTAGCGATCTGGTTCAAAGAGATGAAGATAGTATGTTAAAATATAGAAATTTTGGTCGTAAATCTTTGAATGAATTAATTCAAAAACTTGATGAGTTAGATTTACGATTTGGTATGGATATTACTGAATTTTTTGATGATAATAATTAATAGTAGGCGAATAATAAGATATGAGACATAATAAAAAAGGTTTAAAATTAGGTAGAACTAAGAGTCATAGAAAGGCATTATTATCTAATATGGCTTCTTCTCTTTTATTACATAAAGAGATAAAAACAACCCATGCAAAAGCAAAAGAATTGAGAAGATTTACAGAAAGATTAATTACTTATGGGAAAAAAAATACAACTCATGCAAGACGATTAGCTTTTAAATTTTTAAGACGCAAAAATACTGTGAAGATATTATTTGATGAAGTTGCGCCTATCTATGAAAAGAGACAGGGCGGATATACAAGAATAATAAAATTAGGAAATAGAGTTAACGATAACGCTCCTATAGTTTTAATTCAACTTGTTGATGCAATAAGTTTTGATGATAAAAAGAATAAAGAAAAGAATAAAGAAAAGAATAAATCAAAAGAATAAAGTTTTTTTAATTATATCGTTTTAATTTTTTAAGAGAATTTTAATTATAGTTATGTATAAAGTATTTATGAAATTGATTAGACGGGTAATTTTAATAATTGCCCTTTTTTGTTTTTCCCTACTGGGGAATAATGATATAGAAAACAATTTACAATTAAATCGTGTTGGGTTGTGGGTAGTTCGTTATTCAATGATCAATAAAAAGGAAATTGATCAATTCATTGATTGCGCAAAGGATAATGGAATTACTGATTTATTTGTGCAAATTCGTGGTCGTGGTGATGCTTTTTATGATAGTGATTTGGTTAAGAAAAATAAAAATATTAGTCCACACTCTTTTGACCCATTGAAGTATGCATGCAATGTAGCCCATAATAATAATTTAAAAATTCACGCTTGGTTTAATACTTATATTTTATTGTCAAATTCAAAAAGAGAAACTTATTCGGATCATTTGCTTAAATTATTCCCGAATTGGACGGAGACAAATTATAATGGGCAAAATGATTTTGAGTTATTATATTCAAAAAATACTCCTCAAAATTATGAGGGTGTATATTTATCACCTATTCATCCGGATGTTAATAGATACCTGTTTTTGTTAATTAAAGAAATTATTACTAAATATGATATTGATGGGATACATTTTGATTATGTTCGATTCCAAGGTAAGAATTGGGGGTTTAATAAAAAAGGGATGGAAATATTTACTAAAAAAACCGGTTTAAAATCCGAAGATTTTGCGATAGATGGTAAATATTATCGAAATGACTCACTTAGAAATGCCTTTTTTAAGAAATATTCTGAATATCGCATTCAATCAGTTAATGAATTAATAAAAAGAGTTAGTAGTTACAATAAACAAAATAATAATGAAATTGAAATTAGTGCTGCCGTGAAACCTAATCCAATACTTGCCAAAAACAATTATTATCAAGATTGGCTGTCTTGGATTAAAAATGATTGGGTAGATTTTGTGGTTCCGATGAATTATACACAAAAAAATCAGACATTTAATAATATTTTATCAGAAATAAAAAATAGTTTGGACAAAGATGAATATAATAAAGTTTTGATTGGAATTGGAATTTGGAAGCAATCTCCGGAAAATGCATCATATAAAATTAATTTGGTTAAAGATCAAAATCTAACGGGGGTAGTTTTATTTTCCTATAATACCTTAAAAAATAAAGTTAATTATTATAAAAAAATGGTTAAAAATGTTAGAAATAATTAGAAAATATTTATATAAAGCTAAAGTAATTATTAATTTAACTGTTAAAAAGTTTAATAGTGATCTATGTTTAGAACAATCGGCAAGTTTAGCATATATTACTATAATATCCCTGATTCCATTATCTGTTTTATTGTTTAGCGTATCTGGTATTTTAGGTGTAGGTAAAGAGATTATTCAGTATGTGGAAAATACCGTATTCCCATTTATTGCACCAGAATTTCATAAACAATTAAGTGCTTGGTTAGAATTATATATTTCTCCAACAGCTTTTCAAGGATTAAAAACGGGTATAATTAATTTAATTGCAATTTTTAGTTTATTATTAGCAGCGACAGCGATTTTTGTTATGACAGAAAGAGTCTTTAATCATATTTGGAATACAAAGGAAAGAAGGAATTATTTTCAAAAAGTTATAGCTTTTTGGGTGGTAATAACTACAAGTCCATTATTAATTTTAATATCTGCTTGGTTAATGAATTATTTAAATCCGGCTGGAGGAATTTTTGATCAAATTTTGCATGAATTCTGGATATTACAATTATTATATACAAAATTGGTTCCATTATTTATTAGCTTCATAGCTTTCTCATTATTGTATTTGATAATACCCTCTGCTTCGGTTAGAATTAAAAGTGCAGCGTTTGGTGGATTTATTGCTGCACTGTTATGGGAATTTTCTAAAAATACATTTTATCTTTATATAAATAGAGTTGGAATTGTTACAAGTTTTTATAAATCATTAGCAACAATTCCATTATTTTTAATTTGGGTATATCTAACTTGGTTTTTAATACTACTCGGTGCGGAATTTGCCTATGTTTTACAACATAATAAAATGTTATTACATCTATTTAAATATAAGGATAACCAAAAAATATATTCCGATTCATTTTTAGGTGTAATATTATTATTAAATATTCATGAATCTTTCGTTAATGGAAAAGAAACACCAGCAATAGATGACATTGCTGAAAATTTGGGATGTAATCCCTTATCATTGAATAATGTTGCAGATATTTTGGTTGGGAATGGATATTTAATTCCAAGTTCAGATAGAGCAAACAAATATTTTTTAACAAAATCACCTGATAATATCTCAATTGAAAAGGTGGTAAAAGATATTAATCTGAATAAGTATCCAGCTGAAAATTGGAAACATTTTAAACAAGATGAAAAAGATTATCTAAAGAATCATACTTCCAAATTATTTATGGAAGCGGAAAATGCCTTTTATTCTGTATTTAAAGATAAAACATTAAATTATAAAAAATCTATAAAAAGAATTGCTAATAAAAAAAAGAAGAATAGTTAAAATTAATTGTTTTCATCTTTTTTTTTGTAATTTTCTTTATTCTTTAAATTATTTAAATAGTTATCTTTTTCTACACGGTAATTATTAAAAAAGTTTCTATAAAATTCGGAGAATGTATCTGATAATATTGATTGTCTAGCTTTCGAAGTTAATTTTAAAAAGAAATGAATGTTGTGCATTGTGTTTAATTTTAATCCGGTTATTTCTTTATTGCGATACAAATGGTTCAAATATGCTCGGGAATGATTTTTACAAGTATAACAATCACAATTCGGATCAATAGGACGAAAGTCATTTTTATATTGTGCATTTTTTATATTTATTTTTCCATTCCAAGAATATAAAGCTCCGTTTCTAGCGTTGCGAGTTGGTAAAACGCAATCCATCATATCAACGCCTCTTGCGATCGATTCAATAATATCTTCTGGTTTTCCAACTCCCATTAAGTATCTTGGTAAATTTTTTGGCAATTTATCACATACTTTTTTAGTTAGTTCGTACATTATATTTTTTGGTTCACCAACTGCAAGTCCACCAATTGCATAACCATCAAAATCGAGATCTGTTAAATATTTCACACTTTCGTATCTCAAATCTTCAAAAGTTGATCCTTGAATAATTCCAAAAAGTGCTTGTGAATGAGAGTAAAGATTATTGCTATTTTCAAAATATTTCTTTGATTTTTTTTCCCACTCGTGAGTTCTTTTCAATGATTTTTTCGCATAAGAATAATCGCATGGATATGGTGTACATTCATCAAAAGACATAATTATATCACTTCCGAGTATGCGTTGAATACCAATAGATTTCTCTGGTGAAAATTCATGTAAACTGCCATCAATATGGGATCTAAAAGTTATTTTGTCATTGTCTATTTCACGCAATTTTGCAAGTGAATATACTTGATATCCACCGGAGTCAGTTAATATTGGCTTATTCCAATTCATAAATTTGTGTAAACCGCCGGCTTTTTCCATAATTTCCATTCCGGGTCTAAGGTAAAGATGATATGTGTTACCGAGAATTATTTGAGCTTTTGCTTTGATCAAATCTTCATTTGTCAATGTTTTTACTGTGGCTTTTGTACCGACTGGCATAAATATTGGTGTTTGAATTTTACCATGATCAGTTGAAATTTCCCCGGCACGGGCGGATAATGTTTTTGAGTTTTTTATTAATTTAAATTTCATGATGTTAATTTATTAATTATTATCAGATATTAAAAATAATTAATGTAAATTATAAATTATAAATTTTGGAATGAAAAATATTGTGATTTTAAAATTATTTCCGTATATTTTAATTCAAAAATGGAGAGGATAAATGAATAAAAAAATAGAAGATATTTTAGAACTTTTTCAGCAGATAAATAATATTCCTCGTTGTTCAAAAAGAGAGGGAAAAATTTCCAATTGGTTAATGGATTGGGCAAAAGAGCAAAAATTAGAAGTTGTTCGTGATGAAGTCAAAAATGTATTGATCAAAGTTCCTGCAACAAAGGGATTAGAAGATAAGCAAACAATTATAATTCAAGGTCACATGGATATGGTTTGTGAGAAAACGCCGGATTCGTCACACGATTTTTCAAAAGATCCAATAGAAAATATAATTGATGGAGATTGGTTGCATGCGAATCACACGACTTTAGGTGCTGACAATGGAGTCGCTTTGGCTTTTGGCTTAGAGTTAGCAAGAGATAAACATATCGTTCATCCGCCATTAGAACTTCTATTTACTGTTGATGAAGAAACCGGATTAACTGGTGCTAATGCCTTAAAGGATGACTTTTTAGATGGAAGAATATTATTGAATTTTGATTCTGAACAAGAGGGGATTTTTACAATAGGTTGTGCCGGTGGAAAAGATACCGAAATTAGTTTGCCACTCAATTATGAAGAAATTCCAAATGATTTTAAATTATATAAAATTGAAATTTCTGGATTAATGGGCGGACATTCTGGACAAGATATTACCGCACATAGAGCGAATGCTAACAAAGTATTAGCAAGAGTATTACAATCAATCAAAGAAAAATATTTTTTTAATATTGTGAATTTATCGGGAGGAACCGCTCACAATGCAATTCCTCGTGATTCACATGCGATAATAAGTTTCAAGTCGGGAAATTATAAAAACATAAAAGGAATTGTACAAGAAATTGAGAAAGTCATTCAAGCAGAATTTGCTGATACGGAAAAATCAATCAAAATTAAATTAATGGAAAGCAATAGAGATTATACAAGATCATTTACAAAAGATACAACCGAAAAAGCAATTGATTTAATATTGGCATTACCACATGGAATAAAAGATATGTCTTTGGAATTTAAAAATTTACCCGAAACATCTTGTAATTTAGCAGTATTAGAAGTTGAAAAAGATAGTTTAAAAATTATTTCTAGTCAGAGAAGTTCAAAAATGTCAGTGAGAGATTATTTGACAAAAGAAATTGAAGCAGTAGCAAAATTGAGTGGAGCTGAATATAAATCTGGTGGCGGATATTCTTCTTGGAGGCCAAATACTGATTCAAAATTATTGGAAAAATGTAAAAATGTATATAAACAAAAGTTTGGAAAAGAGGCAAAGATAGAAGTGGTTCATGGCGGATTGGAATGTGGAGTGATTGGTGCAAAATATGAAGGAATGGATATGATATCAATCGGACCAACAATAGAAAATCCACATAGTCCGCAGGAAAAATTATACATTCCCTCACTAATAAAATTTTGGGATTTTGTCTGTGAATTACTTAAATCATTTTAGTTAATATATATGGACTGTTTCACGCAAAGATGCAATGACGAAAATAAAGAGTTAAGGTTGAGAGTAATTAAGAATAATATTTTGATTTTTACTCTGCGAAATGTTTCCATATTCAATCTTGATTGAAAATCTATTTGTGGTTTTTTAGCAAAAGAGAAAAATCTTATAAAATGTTTTGTTAAAAGAGAATATTTTCTTAAATTAAAAATTATTATGGACATGGAAATATTAAAAAAGAATATTATGAAAAACATTAAAAAAGCTTTATCAATTATCTTTTTTCTATTGTTTTCTTTTTGTGGGAACAATAACAATATTGATAAATTTATTAATAATGGAGAATATCAAGAGGCAGAAAAAATGATAAATGCAAAAATCATGTCAAATTCAATATCAAAGAAAGACATGTATGATTTAGAAATGAAAAAGGAAATAATGGATCGTATTGAATTGGATTTTGATAGATCGCTTGATGAAATTTTACCTGAGATCAAAAAGTATTTTCCAAATGTAACAGATAAGCAAATTTTGGAATGGGAAAATGAAAAATCATTAGAAATGAAAATAATTAACGGTAAAAAGAAATATTTTTCAAATGCTGTTCCAAATTTGTTTAGGATCAATGAAGAAGCAAAGTCAAAGAAAAAAGAAATAGATAAAACTCCGGGAAAAGATGATTGGCAAATATTCTTAGAAAATGATGCGAGAAAAACAATAGAATTGGTAAAAAATACTGACAAAAAGTTAGTTAATCCTGCAAAGGTTAAATTTACATATACTGTAACAGTTGATGCAGATGTTGTCCCGGCTGGAGAAATTATCCGTTGTTGGCTGCCATATCCAAGAGAAGGAAATGCTCGCCAAAAAGATATTCAACTAATTTCAACCAATGTAAAAGAATTCATTTTAGCTAATAACGAAAATCTCCAACGCACAATATATTTAGAAAAACCTGCTGTAAAAGGTAAACCAACTGAATTTCAAGTAGAATTTTCATTAACTTCTTATGCACAATATCAAAAAATAGATTTGAAAGATATAAAACCATATAAAAACAATACAGAATTTTATAAAAAATATACAAGTGAGCGAAATACACATATAATATTTACAAGAGAAATTAAAGAACTGTCGAAAAAAATTATTGGTAATGAAACGAATCCATATTTAAAGGCAAAAAAGATATTTACTTGGATAGATAAAAATATCCCATGGGCAAGTGCAAGGGAATATTCTACAATATCAAATATACCGATGTATGTTTTGGAAAATAAACATGGCGATTGTGGAATGCAAACACTTCTATTTATGACATTAGCTCGTTATAATGGTATTCCGGTTAAATGGCAGAGTGGATGGCATTTTCATCCTGATCATATTAATTTGCACGATTGGGGAGAGTTCTATTTTGAAGGAATCGGTTGGATACCGGTAGATCAATCATTTGGTACAATAATTTCCGAAGATGAAAATATACGGAATTTTTACTTAGGAAATATTGATAGATATCGATTAATTGTAAATGATGATTATTCAAAGCCGCTATTTCCAAGCAAAATTTATCCCAGAAGCGAAACGGTTGATTTCCAGCGTGGTGAATTAGAATGGAAAGGTGGGAATTTATATTTTGATAAATGGAATTATAACATGAAAATAGAATATTTAATAGAATAACTAAAAAAAGGAGAGTTATGAAGAAAGTATTAGTTTTATTTCTCATTTTTGGCTTATTTTTTATAAGCTGTGAGAAAAAAGTTTCCGGACCAAAGTACAAAGAAGGTACTGAAGAATATAAGTTCTTCGAAGTGATGTCAAAAACAGTACCATATATGGCACCGGATACAACGGTTGAATTAATAAAAACAGATGAATTCACCGTGGTTAATCACGACATTATGCCATTGGTGTTTCAGGCTATGCGTGGTGATACTGCAAGTTTTATTAATACAGAAAGCAAACAAATAGAAAATTATATTGATAGAATTATAAGTCAATATGGAACCACGGAATTGTTAATGGCTGATGCAAAAAAACATAAAGTAAAAACTGCTAAAGAAAAATTGGCAGAAGAGTTAGCAAAAATCTATACACGATATGGTGGTGAAGAAAAATTCACTGAAATGGTTGAAAAGCAGGGTATAAAAATAGAGGATGTTAAGAAAGATGTAAAGAAGAACTTAATTATTAAAAAATATTTTAATGATGTGATCTTTTCGAAAATAAAAATTGATGAAGCTAAGATTGAAGAAAAATATGAAAAGAGTAAAGATAATTATAATAAGGAAGTTGCAACGGTTAGACATATATTATTTTTAACAAAAAACAAATCGGATTCCGCAAAAATTGAAGTAAAAGCCACAGCATTAAAAGTATTAGAAAAAGCAAAATCTGGAGAAGATTTTGAGAAATTAGTTAAAAAATATACAGAAGATCCTGGTTCAAAAGAGAATGGTGGTTTATATGAAAATTTTCAAAGAGGACGCATGGTTAAATCATTTGAAGATGTGGCTTTTAATGCTCCAATTGGTTCTATAAGTGATTTAGTAGAAACACAATATGGCTATCATATAATAAAAGTTATTGATAGAAAAGATAGCTTAAGTTATGAAGATGTTAAAGATGATATTAAAGAACAGTTAAAGCAAGTAAAAGAAAGAAGTATGGCTCCGATTGTTATTGATTCATTAAAACAAGTATATAACTATAAAGAATTATTAATAAAAAAATAATTGTGCTATAAATCACAATTAATATTTTTTAGTTGGATATTTGTTTTTTTTAAATTAATATAATATGAAAATTAAAAAAGGAGAAATTATGAAAAAAGTTTTAGTTCTGTTAGTATTAGCAGCTTTCGGTTTAGTACTGTTAACTGGGTGTGGGGGAAGCAGACGAATTTCTGCTAAAAAAAGTCCTTATTTACAAATGCAAAAAAGAGCAAATGAATTTAATAAAAATGGTGCTGTTGCAGTTGTAGGACAAGGTGAAAGTTCTCGCGAAGATATTGCTCGCAAGAAATCTTATACGGATGCAAGAGCAAATTTAGCAGAGGCTTTGGAAACAAAAGTACAGACATTGTCAAAATCGTTTTTAGAAGAAATTGGAACTTCTGGTGATTCCGAAATCAATGAAGCATTTTCTAAAACAACAAAGACAATGGCAAGTACTGTATTAAAGGGTTCATTTCCTGAAGATGAAATTATGGTTGAGAAAGAAGGCAAAATCACAATTTATACTTTAATGGTAATTGATCCTTCTACCTTTAATCAATCTATATTAGATGAAATGAATAAAAGTGGGAATAAAAAATTGTATGAACGCTTTAGATCATCACAAGCTTATGATGAATTAAACAATGAAATGGAAGCTTACGAAGCAAATCAAAATGAATAACATTTAGACAAAAATAATGCTAAAAAAAGGACAATTAAATATTGTCCTTTTTTATTTTTGTATATAAATAAAAATAACTTAATTTTACAAATAGATGAATAAATACATTTATTTATGTTGTATTTTAACTTAATGATTGGGAGAACAATGAAAATAATAAATAAATTGGTTTTAACGGTCGTTGTTTTTGCTACGGTAAATTTATTTGGTATTTCCTCATATCCCGACTGGTTTTTATTTCCGGGAAAGTTATCCAAAGACAATTGTTGGCTATAGTTATGGTGGCTATTCGGCTGTAATTGACGCGGAAAGGAATTATTGTGTTTATAATAAATGCATAGCAAATGGAACACTTTATAGATTTCAAAATTATGATAAAAAAAATAGTGAATATTTTTATTATTTTTCTCCCGATTCATTAGAAAAGATAAAAGATCGTTTGCATGTTGTTTCTTCATTTTTAACAAATGTGATCAATAGTGAGTACATTAAATTATTTTCAATAAAAGATTCAATAGAAATTATTCCAAAATTTGTTAATTTAAAGAATTCATTAATACCAAAATGGATTAAGAAAAAACCGTTTTACCATGATAAATATTATTATTATGGCATTGGCGAATATCAAAGTAGAAGCAGTGAAAATGATGCTTGGAAAACGGCGGAAGAACAAGCAATTTTTGAAATAATGACAAATTTAGCTATAAATTTCTATTCGGTTAATATTTTAGATGTAACTGAAAAAGACGATAATTATGAAAAAGCAACGGCAATAAAGGTGAAATATAAATT
>Ga0307992_1000967_pt1 | contig 17385 bp, 18 predicted proteins | sample EllFjometagen133_FD_203162 | JGI IMG/M metagenome (GOLD analysis project Ga0307992, IMG submission 203162) | Marine microbial communities from Ellis Fjord, Antarctic Ocean - #133 | ecosystem: Environmental > Aquatic > Marine > Unclassified | place: Southern Ocean | collected 2014-10-08
TTCCAACCCTTAAGATAAACTCTACTATATTCAATTCCTTTAGGAGTTGCAGCATATTTCAAAGGAGAAGGGCTTCCAATAATCTGCACTAAACCTCTTTCTACAAATTTAGAAAAGATTTCTTTTTCTTCTTCTTTAGGGATATAATCTTTTTCAATTATTTTGCCTAATAAAGAAAAAGCTTCTGTAGAAATTAAAAATTGCTCCTGGTGTAACTTTTTTCCTTCTTCTGTCATAAAATAAGATGTTGAAGAACTTCCCGAACGTTTAATAACACCTGCCTTTACAAGAAACTTAAAGTCTTTTTCATAATTTTTTTTAAAGGAAATCTTGAGAGAAATTTTACTCTTTTATCTAATAAACTTAATTGAGATTGAGAAAGCCTTATTTTTTGATTTATCATTCAATCTTATAATTTAAATTAGCTTTTAAAGATTATTATAATTGAGCACATTAATAACTAGGCATTTTAGAATTATGCCCAAATTGAATAAATAAATCTATTTTTGGCTTTAAATTTTCTAAACCTACAGGTATATCACAAGCACCATAGCAACTTGATAACCAAATTAAAAATTTTACATCACTGGTTTTTTCTTCAAGATAATCAACAATAACAGTAGCATATTGTTTTAAACCATCTGGAAATTGAAGTAAAACTACTTTAGCTTTAATTTTTTTTATTTTATCAACTACTTTATCTAATTCCAAGTCATATTTTTGTTCTAATTCTTTTAAGTTCATAAACAAATATCAAAACTATTATATATAAATATTTTCTAATTCATATATGAAGAAAAAGGTGACTAAGAAAGAACTCCAGCAATTACAAAAACAAACTTATAAAATAAAGGTTTTTAACTGGTTACGTTTAATTTCCTTAATTTATTTATTTATCTTTTCAATTGAGTTAATAAAAAAAATATCTTTAATAATTTCGCCAGGTTTTAAGTTTTTTCTAATGAATTCATTAAACCCGATTAAAGCAATTTCTGTAGGATGGTTTACAACCGCTTTAATTCAATCTTCAGATGCAGTCGGCACAATTACAGCAACTTTTGCAGGAAACAATTTAATAAGTTTGCCTATTGCAATATATATTCTAATTGGAGCATCTTTAGGAACCACAATTACTGCAATAATAATTTCTTTAGTTATTAGTTATAAGAAAAAAAAGGATTTTAGACATGGGTTTGAAATTGCATTATCTTATTCTGTGTATAGCTTTCTTTTAGTTATTCTTGTACTTATTTTAGAATATTCTTTAAAAATATTTTCTAAATCTTCTTTATTTTTAGCAACAATTCTCCATGGAAAAGTTTCTTTATTGAAAATACCTAATTTAATAAATATAATTACAGATCCATTAATCAATTATTTATTTACGAATATTAATAAAATAATTCTACTCTTAATTGGATTTATCATTTTAATTTTAGTTTTAAGATATATTGGAAAAGCAATTATGGGAGTTTTAGGGGGAGAAGAAAAAACAAGAAAGAAAATAAATTCTTATTTTAGTTCAAAATACAAATCATACTTTCTTGGGGTAATATTAACTGCAATTTTATTTTCCTCAAGCATAACAATCGGTCTATTAGTTCCTTTAGCAGCTATACGATTAATTAATTTGAAAAAAGCAATTCCATTTATCCTAGGAGCAGATCTTGGAACAGCAAGCAGTCTTTTTATAGCTTCTTTAATTCTTGGAAATGTAACGGCAATGGCTTGCTTCTTTGCATTTGCATTATTTGCAATTCTTGGAGCAGTAATTTTCTTACCAAACATAAATTTATTATATAAATTAACAAAATATCTTTCTAAAAGAGTAATAAAGATTTCAAGGAAAAAAGCATTGATAATCCTATTAATATTTTTATTTCTACCTTTAGGTATTATCTTATTATTTTAAATAAAATCTCAATATTTAAAAACAAATTTCTGCTACAAAAGATATGGCAGATGAAAAAATAAGACAACCAATTGTAACAATAGTAGGTCATGTGGATCATGGAAAAACCTCAATTCTTGATCAACTTAGAAACTCATGTATTCAAGAAGGAGAAGCAGGAGGAATAACCCAAAAAATATCTTTTACACTCTATCCTTCAACTCAATTAAAAAAAGCATGTCCTTTGATTGAAAAATCAGGAATTAAATTAAATATTCCTGGATTCTTATTAATTGACACTCCTGGACATGCAGCATTTACAAATTTAAGAAAAAGAGGGGGAAGTTTAGCAGATTTAGCTGTTCTTGTTATTGATATTACTGAAGGGATTAAACCTCAAACAGCAGAAGTTATTCAAATCTTAAAACATAATAAAACCCCTTTTATAATTGCCTTAAATAAACTAGATAAAATTGCAAGTTGGAATAAACAAGATAATGATCTAAAGAAAAATATTGAAATGCAACCTGAAAGAGTTAAACAAAGATTTGATGAATTATATATGACTTTAATTGGTTCTTTAAATTCACATGGTTTTGAATCAGATTTATATTATAATATAGAAGATTATACTAAAAAAATAGCTTTAGTTCCATGTTCAGCACAAACAGGAGAAGGAATACCAGAATTAACAATGTTTTTATGTGGATTAAGTCAAAAATTCCTAACAAAAAAGTTAAAATTAAATAAAGATCCTAAAGGAGTTATGTTGGAAATTAAAAAAGAAAAATCAACAAATTATATTGAAGCAATACTCTACGATGGAGAATTAAAGAAATCAGATACAATTGCAGTTTCAAATTTTGAAGGAGAACCAATCTTAACAAAAATAAGAATTTTAGAAGAAATCCAACCCTTATGTTCAAAATTTAAACCAGTTAAAAAAGCAATAGCTGCAACAGGATTAAGAATGCAACTTATAGACAAAGCAGAGATTTTACCTGGAATGCCATTTGTTTTATATAAAAATAATTTAAAAGAAATAAAAGAATTATTCAAAAAAGAAATTTCTGAGACCATTAAAACAGAAAAGCAAGGAATAATTGCTAAAGCAGATTCTTTAGGAAGTTTAGAAGCATTATTGGTTTTATTAAATCAAGCCAATGTTCCTGTCTTAAAAGCAGGGATTGGAAAAATAAGTAAAAATGATTTAAGTTGTGCAAAAGCAAATCAAGAAATAGATGAATTAAATTGCGTAATTATTGGTTTTAATGTTGAAATTGATGAAGAAGTTAAAGAACTTGTTGGAAAAACAAAAATAATCACCAATGAAGTCGTTTACAAACTAATTGAAGATTTAGTTAAATTTAGAAAAGAAAAACAAATGGAAATAGAAAAGAAAAGATTAATGAAATTATCTACAATATGTAAATTAGAAATATTGCATCAATATGTTTTTAGAAGTACTAAACCAGCTATCTTTGGGATAAAAATTTTAGGAGGAAAATTAATTTCAAATCTGCCAATAATTAATGAAAAAGATGAAAAAATTGGAAACATAAAAAATATTCAATCAGAAAACAAATCAGTTCAAGAAGCAAAAGAAGGTTTAGAAGTTGCAATTTCAATCCCGGGATTAAATTATGATAGAGAATTAAAAGATAAAAAATATTTATATTCAAATATTGGAGAGTCACAATTTAAAGAATTTAAAAAAAATAAAGATTTGCTCTCTCAATCTGAAATAAAAGTTCTACAGGAAATTGCAGAATTAAAAAGAAAAACAAGTCCCGAGTGGGGAATGTAAAAATTCAATAACCTTCTAAACTAATTTTATTTAAATATCAAAATAAAAATTAAAGATGGATTTACAATAACTGAACTAGAAAGATTAGTCTTAAAATAACATGTTCCAGATTATAAACTTAAACCAAAACAAAGTCAATGTCTTCCTAAATTAACAGACTATTCTAAAGGTTTAAGTTCAGATTATTGGCTAAGATAGACAATATATTTAAAAACAAGATTTAATTATTTAAGACATGAAAAAGGTGACACTAATATTCCTTTTAGCAATATTTTTATTTTCTAGCTTTGCGTTTGTAGCAGCAGAATCATGCGACTTAGATATTTCAATGATAAATCAAGACCCATATCCTGCAATTCCTGGAGACTATATTAAAATTGTTTTTCAAGTAAATGGTTTAGACAATCCTGAATGTAAAAATATTGAATTTGAATTATTAGAACAATATCCTTTAGTTTTTGATCCAAATTCAAATCCAATAATAAACATTAATGCAGGAACATATTCTCAAGACTTTAGTTCTTTTTTAATAGCGCCATACAAAGTAAGAATTGATGAAAATGCTTTAGATGGAGACAATCCTATTGAAGTAAGATATAGATACGGGTTACAAAATTTATATTTAGAACAAGAATTTAGCTTAAATATAGAAGATAGTAGAGCAGATTTTGAAGTATATATAAAAGGATATAATTTAATAACAAAAGAATTAACATTTGAAATTTTAAATACAGCAAAGTCAGATGTAGAAGCTTTAACTTTAGAAATTCCTAAGCAAAACAATATTATAATTAAAGGCCCAAAAACAAACATTATTGGGGATTTGGACTCAAATGATTATACCACTGCAAGTTTTGAAGCAATTCCTTCAAAAGGAGAAATAACATTAAAGATATTTTATACAGATACTATAAACACCAGAAGAACCTTAGAAAAAACAATTATGTTTGAACCAGAATATTTTGAAGACAGAGCAAATGGAGAACAAAAGACTTCAATATGGTTATTATTATTCTGGATATTAGTTATTATTTTTGTTATAAGATATTTTTATAAAAGAAGAAAAGCAAAGATAAAATTGAGAGAAAAAAGGAAACAATAACCTTCTAAGATATAAATCCATTTAAATTAAGTTATTTGATTATAAACTCTTATAAGTACAAGATTTGATGTATCAAGAATTTTTTTTCTTTTTTCATACTCCAAATTAGAAAGTTCATCTGGAAAACCCATTGTAAATCTTAGAGCAATTTCTTGTGTAATAAGAGGGTGAAGTCCTAAAGTATGAACCCCCCTTTTTAAAGCAGGTGCAATCAAAATATCTGAGATTTCTTGATAAAGAGGTTTATTTAAATAGGGGTCCAATTCCCCAAATATTGAAGCATATTTTTCTTGAATAAAGTTAGATTGTTTTAGATCCAATTCATTTACATGCTTGCCTTTAAGAAAATCCATTATTTCAACTTCTTCATCTGTAAACTTTGCAAGATTCATTTTAGCACAACCCACCATAAATTAATCATAAAGAACTTATTTTTAAATATTATTGCCAAAAATCACTCATATCTCAACGCATCAACAGTATTAATTCTCGAAGCCCTTATTGCTGGAATCACACCAGAAATTGCACCTGTAATAACAGCAAATAAAATACACCCAATAAACAATAAAGGAGAGTAATAAGGACTTAAAAATCCCCAACCTAAACTATCTAAAATAGATCCTGCAATCAAAGTAACTATCCATCCAAATAAAACTCCTAAACTTCCTGCAACAAAACCTAAAAATGAAGATTCAAATAAAAAGATTTTAAGTATCTCGGAATTTCTAGCACCAATAGCTTTTAACACACCAATTTCCTTAAATCTCTCTAACACCGAAGTAATCATAGTATTTGCAGTATTAATTGCAGAAACTAAAACAGAAATTAATGCAATTAAAATAACAAAACCAATAATAATATCTAAAGCACCTGAAAAAGATTCAATCATGTCTTCAAAAGATTGAACAAAAAAATCTTCTTTACCTTCTTCAAGACCCCTATGTTTTCTCAAACTCTTTTCAACATTTGACGTAACTTGATTTATATTAGCTAAATCCACTCTCGCAACAATCTCAGCATATGAATCTTCATCAGGAAACAAATCCAAAAAATAATCATTTGTAATATAAATTTGGGAATCATCAGCAGGATTTCCAATGGATTCCATAAAACCAATTATTTTAATCTTTTCCCCATTAACTTCGATAACATCATTTACATTAAGACCTTTTTCAAAAATTTTATTATTAATTAAATAATTATACCCTGCAATAGCAGAATTTTTATCACTTGATTTAAGGATTCTTCCTTTTTCAATACCCACTCCAAATATATCCATTATCAAAGGCTCTTTAGGGTCATAAGATACAATAAAAATATATTTACTTTGTTTTTTCTTTTCAACCTGTACAGCACCATAATAAATTCCTGAGGCTTCATAAACTCCTGAAGTTCCTCTAATAACATCTAAATCATCGTCTGTTAATTTAAAAGTATCATCCATTCCAGGTACACCAGAACCTTTAGCTAGTATTAATAATTTATCTGCAGACGAACTTGTTGTAAATGATTCTGTATAATTATAAAGGCCATATCCAAAACTAATAAAAATAAATATTGTAGCAATTCCAACCATAATCGAAAATATTGTTAGAGCACTTCTGCCTTTTCTATAATTTAAATTTCTTAATGAATATTTTACTGATTCTAAGTTCATCCTCTCAAAGCCTCCACTGGATCTTGTTTAGCAGCATTCATTGCAGGGACAATTCCTGAAATCCCACCAATAAGAAAACTACCTAATAATGCAAAAAAGATTAAAACAAAATCAATACTTAATTTTAATTCAGATCCAATAAAATTATTAATTCCTTGAACCCCGACAAGTCCAATTAAAGTCCCTAAAACAGCTCCCACTATTCCTCCAACCAAACCAAGTAAACTTGATTCAATAAAAAACTGTAAAAATATTTGATTATTTCTAGCACCAATGGCCTTCATAATCCCAATTTCTTTTTTTCTTTCTAAAACAGAAGTAGTCATAGTATTAACAATTCCTAAAGCTCCAATAAAAATAGAAATAAATGCAATAATAACAATAAATGCTTTAACTCCACCTAAAATCTCATTTACAGTTGCTAAACTTGCTTCAGGAGTTGAGACAGAAAAATCTTCTTCACCTTCTTTTACATTTCTAGTTTTTCTTAAGATTTTTTCAACATCTTGCTTAGTTTTTTCAATTTCATTTTTATCAACAGGTTGAACAGCAATAAGGTCAATATTATCTGTATATTCAAATAACTCTTTTACATCTATTTCATTCATATAAATAGCATTATCAAAAATAAAACTACCTTTTTTATTTAAAATTCCAATAACTTCAAATTTTTGATCTTGAATTAAAATATTTTTCCCAGAAACAATTTCTTTATCTAAACCAACTTTATCAACATAAAAATTATATCCTAAAAATACTTTGCCTCTTTCTCCATCTTTTAAAAATCTTCCTTCCAAAGGATCTTTTTCTAATTGATCATATATAAATTTTCTTTCTTCACCATCTGGAACACTTGTAACATAACCAAAAACAACTTTATCATTATATTCTAATTTACCTGAAGCAACATATCTTAATACAGCTCGTTTAACACTACTTAATCTTTTTATATCATTTACATTTTCAATAGTTAAAGGATTTACAACGCCAGTTCCAGGAGGACCATAACCATTTACACCTCCTGCTTGAACACTTATAACTTCTGTTTGACTAACTCCAAATTGACTTGAAACAGCTAATTGTAAACCATTACCTAAAGAAATCAAAGCAACAACAGCAGTAACTCCAATAAAAATACCAATTAAAGTTAACCAAGAACGAGCACCTCGTTTTCTTAGATTTCTAAAAGATAATTGAAAATAATCAGAAAGCATCTTATTTTCCTCTCTTTACTTTCTTTATATTTTCTAATCCTATTTTTGACCAACCATTTTTTGCCCCAGATTTCCGCAATTTGGGATACATCGAACGGTTCTTTGTAACTTTTTCAACTTTACCATCTCTTAACCAATAAACAATTTCTGCATGTTTTTCTGCCAAATCAGCGTCGTGGGTTACCATTACAACTGTTTTTCCCTTTTTATTTAAATCATTTAAGAATTCTAATACAATTTGTCCTGTTTTAGTATCTAAATTTCCAGTGGGTTCATCAGCTAAAATAACATCTGGATCATTTGCTAAAGATCTTGCAATAGCAACTCTTTGTCTTTGCCCCCCAGATAATTCTCCAGGATAATGTTCCATTCTATCTCCTAAATCAACTAAACCCAACAATTCCTCTGCTTTTTCTTCCCTATCTTCAAAAGATGTTCCTTGAAACATCATAGGAATCATAACATTTTCTTTTGCAGTTAAATTTTGAATTAAATTAAAAGATTGAAAAATAAATCCAATTTTCTTACCTCTAATTTGAGCTAAATCAGATTCTTCTAATAAGGAAATATCTTCACCATCTAAAAGCACTTTTCCTTTTGTTGGAACATCAAGACTTCCAGTAAGATTCATAGCAGTTGAGTTATGGATAATAAAATTATTTGCTAAAAAATTATGAGCTTTTGGAACACTAATATCATAAACAAAACACTCTTTCTTAATTCTTTTAACACGGTTAATTTTATCCCAATAAACCTCCATCTCTAATAATTGAGTAAACTTCTTTGTATCAATGCCTTTAGAATTAAATATTTGCACAATCTTGTTCAAACTTTCTTTCGTGGGATTAATTTTTTTAGATTCATAAGCCCAAAGGTAATTATGTATATTTCTTGGGAACATAACCTTTGAATCTCTTCTTACTTTCCTGATTAAATCTCCACAAGGAATAACATCTACATCCGGATTGATTTTAATTTTAGATCTTAAATGATGTCTTAAACGCTGTTTCTTTTTAATTAAATTAAAACCAATATATTTATTGTACAAAAACAAGTTTTCATAACCTGAAAGAGATAATGCATAATATTTTCTCCTTATCTTCTTTTTTGTATTTGAGGCATACTTTATCTTCTCAGAGAATCTTGCAACAATTCCAAACCTCAATAATAAAAATTGAAGTTGTTTTATAATTTTCTCACTAGCTAAAATAAGCTGTATTTCTCTTTTATTCTTATCCACATGCGAATCACAATCAAACAACCCCTTTATAAAAGAAGCTATTTCTAAATCAGGACATTTAAACACAAAATCAGGCAAACATAAATTTGAGGATTTCTTTTTCAAGGGGAAATTAAAAATATTTTTAAAAAACAATTTTAAAACTCTAGAAGAATGATCTTCCCTCCCCTTAATACGACTAATAGCATCAATATTAAAGATCTTTTTAACTAACAAATTATATCTATCAATAACTTCTTGATCAAAATTAGAAAATTTTAACCCATCTCTATCTATCCAACCATCTCCAGATAAAAAACCATATAATTCCATCAAATCACTAGAAGTTGAATATGGAAGGGTTACAGATTTTGAAGAAGTAAGAACAGTAAATTCAACTTTATTTTTAATTAAATCCAAACTCTTTCCAGATGTCTCAATTATCTGTTTAAACCTATAAAAAGGAATATTGTTCTTACTAAACCAAGAATCGTAAGTTCCAAGATTTATCTTAAATTTCTTAGTAATTTTCTCTCTAGGAAAATTTAATTTCTCCTTTAAATCCTTCATTAACTTAACTGAATTAGATATAACAAGAGATTTATTATCTCCTAATTTATTAAAAATATCAATTTGTTGACTCTGTCCCTTAATTTCAATTTTTCTTGGAATTGCAACAAAAACCCCCTTTGCTAAATTATTAGCAAAAATCTCGCTAAACCCCTTTTCATTTAATGTAAAAAACGGGTGATCCTCAGTAACAATAATTTTTCTTCCACTAGATGTTTCAATTTCTAAAAGATTTTTTTCTTTTCTTTTATAAAACTTAGATACTTTAAACTTTTTTATTTTACCATCTTTTCTATCTAAAGAATAAATTTCTTGATTTTCTTTTCTCTCCAAATTTTTAATCTTTAGGGGTATCCCTTCTCTTGTAATAATCTCTGTATCTCCAACAACACATTTTCCTGAACCCGAGGGACCCATTATTGCAACAAATTCACCTTCATTAACTTCAATAGAAACACCATCGAGAGCTTTTACAACATTTTCACCCATATAATAATGCTTAAAAACATCCCTAAGTTCAATAACTTGCTTTTTTCTTTTAGGCTTAACCTCTTTTTTTGTGACCATAATAAAAATAATTGACAATTGTTTTTAAAGATAACGAACGCCCAATCAATCAAATAAATTTATAAGAAGAAAGAACCAATAAAGAATATAAAAATAAAATCTTTAATAGAAAAATTTGACCATATAACAACGCTCAATGCATTTATCTATTCATTTGGAATCTTTTTTGCTGCAAAAATAATAAAAGACGTTATTCTAATCTTTTTACCAGAATTACCATTAATTATTAACTCAATAATATTTATAGCTCTATATATAGGACATTTATTTATACTCAATAATATATTAACTAAAAGCAAATTTAGAACTTTTGTAAGATACATCTCTTTTGGACTTTTAGGGATATATTTAATTAAGTTTATCTTAACCTTTATCTTTGGTTCAAAATTATTTATTTAAATTCCAATCAAAACCTTTTTAAGCTAATCTTCCAATAAATAATCATGGCATTTAAAATAAACATCAGTTCAAGTGATGGGAAAACTTTCAAGTTGGAAGCAGAAGCAGAATCATTAATTGATAAAAAACTTCACGATAAAATAGATGGTAAGGAAATTTCACCTGATTTAGAAGGATATGAATTAAAAATTACAGGTGCAAGCGACAAATCAGGATTTACAGTTATGAAAGATGTTCCAGGAATTGGATTAAAAAAGGTTTTATTGGGCTATGGAAAAGCGATGAAGAGAAGACCACGAAAAGAAGGCAAAAAGAAATATTCAAATAGCAATCCAAAAGGATTAAGATTAAGAAAAACAGTAAGAGGTGAAGTAATTTCAGAGGAACTTTCTCAAATTAACCTAAAAGTCATCACACAAGGTAAAAAAACATTAAAAGATATTTTTGCACCTGAAAAACCTGAAGAAAAACCAGTAGAAACACCCAACAAAAAAGAATAATTCTGTTACAATCTCTTAGGGACAACACAATAGAAAAGTTTATAAAGTAAAAAACTTATCTTATAATATGGGCTTCAAAGAAATACAAAACGACGCAGAGGAAATAAAAAAATCTGTAATTAACTATCTTCAATTGCGTAAAGGCAAAATAAATCAAGAAGATTTAGAAATTACACAAGAATATTTAATGGAAGCTATTCAAAAATCAGAAAAAATAGGAGATTTCAAAACAGCATATACACTTTATCATGCAATAAAAGCCGATAATATGGCTCTAATCCCCCATCCCACTTATTTAGAAAAATCTAAAACAACTCTTTTAAATTTAACTTCAGATATAAAGCCTTTTAAAACAAAAAAGAATCCAGAAATAAAAAAGGGTAAAATAGATAGAAAAAGCATAGAAAAAAATCTCAATCAAATTTATATTCAAAATTAAAATAAAAATAAATTCATTTAAAGAAGAATTACCGAAATTTGCTCAAATTAATCAAGAAAATGCTAAAGCAGCTTTTGAGTTCTATAAAAATGAAGATTTAAATTTTGCTAAACAAATAGCTAAAGAATATTATTTAATAAATGCACAAATAGAAATAGCTAAAAATGAAAACAAACATTATATTGCAGCAAAAATTTCTTTTAAAAATGGTATGTATAAAAAAGCTTTAGAAAATATTAACAAACATTATGAAAAGTATAATGATTTTTTTGAAGAAAAAGGACCTCATCCTTTAGCAAAAGAAATAGAAAATTCTTTAAACTACCCTATAAAAGAATTTGAAAACAAAAGGAAAATTTATCTTTTTTAATGAAAAAGACAAATAAAAAAACAGATTTCGAAAAAAATAATCTAGCAAGCATTAAATTCTTAGAAGATAGTGAAAAGTATTTTGGAAAAGAAATTAATCTCTTTGCAATCAAAAACTAATCCAAACCCTTAAAAACTTGTTCTGCAAAATAATTCTATGACTAATCAAGATATACAAGAAATAAATGTGGGTGTTGTCGGACATATTGACCATGGAAAAACAACCTTACTTAGTCAATTAACTGGAAAATTTGCAGACACACATTCTGAAGAATTAAAAAGAGGAATTACAATAAAACTAGGTTACGCTGAATTAACAATTTATGAAGATAAAGGAATTTTTAATATAAAAAGCGGAAAACCAGTAAGATATGTAAGTTTTATTGATGCCCCTGGACATGAAATGCTTATGGCAACAATGCTTTCAGGAGCAGCTACAATTGACGCTGCAATTCTTGTTATTGCTGCAAATGAAGGTATTAAACCTCAAACAAGGGAACATTTAATGGCCTTGCAAGCAAAAAAAATTAAAAACATCATAATTGTACAAAATAAAATTGATTTAACATCAAAAGAACAAGCTCAAAAAAATTACAAAGAAATTAAAGAATTTATTAAAAATACTATTGCAGAAAAAGCACCAATAATCCCTATTTCTGCTCAACAAGGAATAAACATAGAACAATTACTAAAAACTTTATCAGAAATCCCTATTCCTAAACGAAATGAAAAAGACAAACCAATTTTTTTAGTTGCAAGAAGTTTTGATATTAACAGACCAGGTACAAAAGTACAAACCCTTAAAGGAGGAGTTCTTGGAGGAATTTTAAAACAAGGAAAACTAAAAGTAGGCGATGAAATAGAAATAAAACCAGGATTAAGTGAAAAAAAGAATAATCAATATACTTACATTCCATTAAAAACAAAAATACTTTCAATACATAAAGGGAAGAATTCTATAAAAGAGGTTTTACCTGGAGCAAGCATTTCAATTGAAACAGAATTGGACCCATATCTAACAAAAACAGATTCATTAACTGGATGTGTTGTTTCAACATCTGGAATTTTACCAGAAATAACAGAAAAAGTAAAAATCAAAGCAGAATTCTTTAAAGAAATATTTGGTCAAGAAGGCCATAAAAAAGTAGAGGAAATAAAGACAAAAGAAATGCTTATGTTAAGTGTTAATACTACAATTACAGTAGGAATTGTAGAAAAGATAAGTAAAGATGAAATTGAATTTAGTTTAAATATCCCCATAATTGCATTAAAAGGAGATAATGTTGGTATTGCAAGAAGAGTCGAAGGTCATTGGAGGTTGATTGGATATGGTGAGATAATTTAATTCTAATATAGTAAGATATATAAAATAAAAAATTAATATTTTAATAGAAAATGACATTTAAACCACACATGCAATTTATGAAAGTAATAGATTTCAATAATAAAAAAAAACCATTTTATGCAATATCTTATTCCCTTGAAGAAAATCACATAACAGGATGCCCTCTTCCAGAAGACAAAGATGAAAGATTAGATGAAATCTATAGAAGAATAAGTCCAAAGCTAAATGGGAGAAAAGTAGAAATAGATATTCTTAAACCAAGCAAAGATTATATTGAAGCAGGGTTAACAAATATGAGCATGGGATTAAAAATTCATCTTAAAAACAAATTAGAGAAAAAATTTAAAAAAGAAGGAAAAAATATTGAATTTAATATAAAATAAAAGATTAAATTTATAACTGCTTCTTGTTTTTAACTAGTTACAATGGCAATTTATTCACATTCTAAACTATCTACTTTTGAACAATGCAAACAAAAATACAAATTTAGATATATTGACAAGATAAAACCTGATTTTAAAGCAACAATTGAAGCACATCTTGGTTCTTGCACACACGATACCTTAGAATGGTTATATCATAAGGTTCTAGAGGGTAATCTTCCTACTTTAGATCAAATAATAGAATTTTATACAAATAAATGGCAAGAAAATTATAAAGAAAATTGTAAAATTGTAAAACAAGAATTTACTCCTGAAGATTATTTTAACAAAGGGGTTAAATTCCTCATAAATTATTATTTAAAACATAGACCCTTCAAAGATGGAACCCTTGAAATGGAAAAAAGAGTTTTTGTTGAATTAGAAAAAAATACCCCTCATAAAATAATAGGATACATTGATAGATTAGTTCATGATAAAGAAAAAGATATTTATGAAATTCACGACTATAAAACAGGGAATTTTCTTCCAAGCCAAGAGAAATTTGATCAAGATAGACAATTAGCACTTTATGGGATTGCAATTAAACAATTATATGGCCAAGACAAAGAAATACTCTTAGTATGGCATTATCTAAATCATAATAAAAAAATAATCTCAAGAAGAACAAATCAACAATTAGATAAATTAAAACAAGATATTCTAAAATTAATTGATAAAATAGAAACCACAAATGAATTTCCACATAAAAAATCCCCTCTTTGCAGGTGGTGTGAATATAAATCTAGTTGTCCAGGTTGGAATTAATTAAATTCATTTAAAAATTTTAATTATCTTAAATTTCTTTTTAAAATTAGTATCTTCTGTTACTAAAACTGGTTTAAATTGACTTGATTTTAAACTTTGTTTTAAATGAAAAAAATCATAGCTTCCATTTTCAACAATAGATAAAATGGGCATATCCATTCGATTAAAATCTATTCTTGTTTTCTTATAAGTTAAAATGTATTTTTGCAGTAAATCATCTATTCTTTTTATTATCTTTCTTGCATTTTGATTATTTATTTTTTCTTTTAATTCCAACATAATCTCATACCTTGGTTTTTTAGTTAAGTCTTCAAAATAAGGCAATACTGTAAAAAATTTGAATTTAATTTTTAAATTATTTAATGCTTCTTCAACACTACGAATAATTTCTTTTTCAGGAGCATGTTCTTCTGCAACATTCAAAAACCTATTTCTTGAAACAAATCTAATTATAGGGAGTTTTCTCTCAAAACCAACAACCTTTACAATATCTGCAATATCATAACGATAAAGCCCTTCAAAAGTAGTCATAATTACTTTGTACTGTTTTGATTTTCTTATTTTATCAATTGTTATCGGGGGCGCAAACCCATTCTTCTTTTTTTCCATAAATTCGAAAAAGATTTCATTCGCAGAAACAAAACCTGCTCTATCAAAATCAGTAATTCCCATACTAATTCTTCCTTCACTTGCAAGCACCCCTTGATCCTTAATAATAATATCTTTCTTACCTATTTTTTCTATAATTGTCTTTAAGTAAGACTCATTTACTTTTGTTTGAACACAATTTATTAACCACAGATTAGGCCAAATATCAATAGGCCTGAAATCTTTTAAGGATCTCAAGTATCTTGCTCTCTTTTTATTTTTTCTAGAGATTATTTTAATCAATTTTTCTCTATTTTCTTTCAAATAATCAAAGAATAAGATGACTTCTATTGCTGAAGCAAAACCAAAGTGCCCTATATCTTCTTGTAAACTACTAATAGCAATCTTTTTAATTTTTCTCTTAAAATTCTTCATTTTAAGAAATTCAGGTTTAATTATTAATCTCTTTTTTATAAAATTGCTAGATTCATTTACCAAATATCCTGTTATATTTCCATAAGGGATGCCGCATTTGACATTTCCATTATAATGACTTGCAGCAAAAAAAAGAGTTTTCTTCCCAAACACCCTAAAAATATTTTTAATCATATATTTTGCCCAAAGCAAAACTTCTCCCCTATGAAAATCCATTCTTTTTTCAGTAATTGGGATAAATTTAGGATTGCTTGTAGTCCCACTAGATGTAGCAAAAAAAACAACTTTATCTTTAACAAGAATATTTTCTTGACCTTCTTTCATTTTTTGAATATATGAAGAAATGTCTTCAAAGATAACAATTGGAACCTTTTTTTGAAAGTCCTGTATTGATTTTATTTCTGAAAACCCATATTCTTTACCATAAAGGGTGTCTTTATTCCTCTTTAAAATTTCCCTTAAAATCTTTTTTTGGATTCTTAAAGGATTTTGTTTAGCAAGATAAAAGTCTTTAAGAAAAATTAAAGTCCTAAAAAATCTCTTCAAAATCATTAAAATGTAAAAGAAGGATTATTTATAATACTTTTTAAGCAAAAACATTTATAAACAGGTATGAATTGTGCTTCATATGAAATGCAATGCCTATCATGTATTTTTTAGAAGCTTAGCTAACTCCCTTAAAATAGAAATCATAACCTATCTTAAAAATAAACCTGCTTCTGTAACAGAATTAACAAAAAAATTAAATGTTGAACAAAGTAAACTCTCGCATGCTTTATCCTCATTAAAACATTGTCATATTGTGGAAGTTAAAAAACAAGGCAAATCAAGAATTTATTCCTTAAATAAAAAAACAATTTTACCTATTTTAGAAATTTTAGATAAGCATATAAAAACTTTTTGTAAAGGAGGTTGTTCAAGTAAAAAATGAAAATATATTTAGATAATGCAGCCACAACAAAGGTTGATGAAAAAGTTTTGAAAGAAATGATTCCATATTTTAATGTAAATTATGGAAATGCGTCTTCAATGCACTTATCTGGGAATACAGCTAAAAATGCACTTGATAAAGCCAGAAAAATAATTGCAAAATCAATAAATGCAAAGACCTCTGAAATATATTTCACTTCAGGAGGAACAGAATCAGCTAATTGGGCTCTTAAGGGATTATTTTGGCAAAATCAAAAATTAAAAACAGGGAAAAACCATCTCATTACAACAAAAATAGAACATAATTGTATTCTTAAAACAGGGGAAAGATTAGAATCTCAAAAAGGAAAAGTAACTTATTTAGATGTTGATAAAAAAGGTTTTATTAATTTAGAAGATTTAAAGAAAGCAATTACTCCTCAAACATTTTTAGTATCAATAATTCATGGAAACAATGAAATAGGAACAATTCAACACATAGATGAAATAGGAAAAATATGTAAAGAAAAAAAAGTCTTACTTCATTTAGATGCTTGTCAAAGTTATACAAAAGTTCCTATAAATGTAAAAAAACAAAACATAGATTTATTGACAATAAACTCTCATAAAATTCATGGGCCAAAGGGGGTTGGAGCATTATATATTAAAGAAAATATAAAAATAACATATCTTCTTCACGGAGGAGGTCATGAAAAAGGATATAGAAGTGGAACTGAAAATATTCCTGGGATTGTTGGTTTTGCAAAAGCAGTTGAAGTTTCAAAAAGTAAAGAAATTAAAAAAATGCAAGAACTAAGAGATAAATTAATAAATAGAATTTTAAAAGAAATTCCTAACACAATTTTAAATGGACCAACAGGAGGCCCAACTTCAAAAAAAGGGTCATCCCAATGGGAAGACCAAAGATTAGCAAATAACATAAATATCTCTTTTAATAATATTGAAGGAGAATCTATTGGAGGTTATCTAGAAAACCAAGGAATATTTGTTTCAACAGGATCTGCATGCATGTCTAATACATTAAAATCAAGTCATGTTCTAAAAGCAATTGGTTTACAACCTCTTCAAGCAAATTCTTCAATAAGAATGAGTTTATCGAAATACACTACAGAAAAAGATATTGATTATGTTATGAAAAAACTTCCAAACATTGTAAAAAAATTAAG
>Ga0307992_1000968_pt1 | contig 17374 bp, 13 predicted proteins | sample EllFjometagen133_FD_203162 | JGI IMG/M metagenome (GOLD analysis project Ga0307992, IMG submission 203162) | Marine microbial communities from Ellis Fjord, Antarctic Ocean - #133 | ecosystem: Environmental > Aquatic > Marine > Unclassified | place: Southern Ocean | collected 2014-10-08
ATTCTATTTTATTCAAACATCCTTCTACGCAAAAAGCACTAGCGAAATGGCAAAAAAATCTTCTTGAAAAAAAAATCTCCAAAGAATTACTTGCATTAGATATACCCGAAACAGATGAAGATCTTCTAGGGCTAGTGTATCAATCGATTCGGAGCGAAGGAGATAAATCAAAGGATGGTGCCTATTACACACCCAAATCAGTAGTTCGAAGCATAGTAAAAAGTAGGATTAAGCCATCAGATAGAACCTTAGATCCTTGCTGTGGAACGGGTCAATTTCTAATTGAAGTTGCACGTAAGATTAAAAACCCAAAAAACGTATGGGTTTTTGACTTCGATAAAAATGCAGTTGAAATATCAAAAGTAAATTTGTTTTTAGCATATCCAAAACATGATTTTTGCCCTAATATAATTCATTTAAATACCTTAACAGATACTCAAAAACATACTCAAAAATTTGATTCTGTAATAACAAATCCTCCATGGGGTCTACATATGTCAGACACAGACACATCGACAGTTAAGAACATCTACCCCAGGATAAAATCAAAAGAATCCTTCTCTTTCTTTTTAGATAGGGGGGTTCAACTGTTAAAGGATGGTGGAAGATTATCTTTTATACTTCCTGAATCATTTCTAAAAATAAAGGTTCACTCAGACATAAGGAAGATCCTTATTGAAGAAACTACCATAGAAAATATAGTAGATCTTGGACGGGCATTTAAGAACGTATTTACTCCCGTATTACGCTTAGACATAACGAAACAAAAGAACAAGACGAATCACCAAATAAAATACACCAAAGACGACACGAATATTTTACTCGTTCAAGATTCACTTAAAGATAATTACTCCCTAAATAGTTTCCATAATGATAAGGATTTAATGATATTTGAAAAGATCTATATTCAGAAACACACCTCCTTGGAAGGTGAGGCAGATTGGGCATTAGGTATAGTTACGGGAAACAACAAAAAATATCTTCTTGAAGAAAAAACAAATGGTGCAGAAGGTATTATTACAGGAAAAAACATCAAAAGATATGTTACAACAGGTGTTAATAAATATATCGAGTTTAACCCCGATGAAATGCAACAAGTAGCTCCTATGCACAAATACAGGGCAGATGAAAAATTGATATATAAATTTATATGCAAACAACTTGTATTTGCGTATGATAACCAAAAAAGACTTACCCTAAATAGTGCCAACATAATGATCCCCAATAAAAATCACTACCCAATCAAGACAATTCTCGCCTTATACAACTCCAGTCCTTACCAGTTTATATATCAAAAGAAATTTTCAGCATTAAAGGCATTAAAAGGCGACATAGAAAAGCTTCCGCTTCCAATATTGAGCAAGAAACAGCATGCGGAAATAGAAAATATCGTTGATAAATTGCTAAAAAAAAGCTCTAACAAACGAGAAACTATAATAGAACTATATCAAGAATTAGACAATTACATTATGAAAATTTTTGATTTTTCAAAGATTGAGAAAGATTACATTCTAGAAAACATTGCAAATCCTAAAACATTATTAACAATAAATTAAACATATGGAATTACTAAAAAATAAACTAGACAAGCTGATTGAGGAATTAAGTAAAAATGATAAAGAGAATGTCCAACAAAGACTTGATGACTTAGTATCTGTATACCCATTCAACGAATACGAGTATTTAATATCATCGCTAATGGGATATGGGAAGTTATCGCTTGATGATTACTATCAGATACGAGATGAATATATATCAAGAAAATGTATCTATATATATTTGAAATAGCATCGCCCAGAGGGTTTGGTGAGCGTTGGGCACAAGGGCAACTTATGTCTCTTGAACCAGACTTCCTAAAACCGATTAAAAAGTTAGATGACAATTACAGCGGTCAATACGATATCGCGTTAAAACATGAAGACAATCTGATTAAGATTGAGGTAAAGGCGTCAAGAGCTGTCGACAAAAAAAGTGCAGAACCTCTTTTTGTAAAAGCCCTTTCGTTTGCAAGTCGTCATCCTTTCTGGATGAACTTCCAACAAATAAAACCTGCTTGTGCAGATGTTTTTATATGGGTTGCTGTATGGCGTGACACTATAAAGTATTGGGTTATTTCGTCTAAAGATGTCAAAAATGATAAATACTATTCGAAAGGACAACATCGCGGTAACACAGGTGAAGGTCAACTTCATATTAAGGACGACAACATTCATGAATTTGAAAAATATGAATGTAAGCCACGCGACTTAAAACAGGCAGTAATCAAAGCTTACGATCGACAGAAAAGTTTAGAGTAAAATATACGTTAACAAATTGCTAAAAAATACCATTAGGCTTAAAGTATATAAAACAGTCTAAAACAAACAAATCCAATGAAACAAAAAGCGGTTAGTTATGTTCGAGTCTCATCTAAAGAACAGAAGCAAGAAGGCTACTCTATACAAGCCCAAAAACGCCTTCTAAGGGACTTTTCAGAACAAAATGATATAACTATCACAAAGACATTCGAAGACAATGAAACGGCTAAGAAAGCGGGTCGTGAAGCGTTTGGTCAAATGATTGAATATCTCGAAAACAACCCAGAAACAACAAACATCTTAGTTGAAAAAACTGATCGGCTTTATCGTAATCTTAAAGACTATGTCAAAATAGATGAACTTGGCTTAACTGTTTTTTTAGTAAAAGAAAATGAAAAAATAGGGAAAGAAGCTTCATCTCATCAAAAACTAATTCACGGGATCAAGGTTTTAATGGCAAAAAATTATGTTGATAATCTAAGTGAAGAAGTAAAAAAGGGAAATGGAGAGAAATTGAAACTAGGGGTTTATCCAGGAAGCTCAATTCCGATTGGCTATAAGCTAGAAAGAATCGGCGAAAAAAGTGTTCCTGTTGTTGATGAAAAAAATAAGAATTTAGCGATTAAACTTTTTGAATATTATTCAACAGGTCTTTATTCATTGGACAGCCTGATTGAAAAAGTAAAAAAAGAGAACTTATTGATTCTTTCAAACCTCCCTTCTCATTCAAGATTAAAAACTTTAACTAAAAGTTCAACAGCAAGAATTATTCATAATCCTTTTTATTATGGAGACTTTGTTTGGAAGGGGGTTCTATACAAAGGCACTCAAGAACCGCTTATAACGAAAGAACTTTGGGATAAAGCACAAACAGTCTCAAACCGTCTCAAGAAGACGCCAGTGCCTCGCTACAACACCATCCCTTTTACTTTCAAGGGCTTATTGACTTGTGGTGAGTGTGGAAGGTCAATCACAGCTGAAAAGAAGGTTAAACCCTCAGGCAACGAATATACTTATTATCGTTGCACTAAATTTAAAACTAATTGCGAACAAAAACCCGTCAACGAAAACGACATTCACAAACAAATTGTTGATTCACTTGAAACTTTTGAGATACCAAAGAAAACGGCTGAATATGTCACCGAAGCATTGAAAGACTCATTAAAAGTCAAAAGGAGCACCGAAGACAAGGCAAGGGAGCTTTTGGTTGAACAGAAGGCTTTATTAGAGAAAAGATTAGATTGACTTTATGAAGACAAGCTAGATGAAGTAATCACAGAAGAATTTTATGCAAAAAAAGAAAAAGAATATTCAAGCAAAATAAAGCTTATAAGCTCAAAACTAGGGAAAAGAACTGAAGCTAATCTTAATTATTACAAGCTTGGAAATAATATTTTAGAACTCGCCAAAAAAGCCTCAAACTTGTATGAAAAATCAACGATAGAAGAAAAACAACAACTTCTTTCTTATTTACTTTCGAACTCTACCTTAAAGGACAAAAAAGTCCTTATTCAATACAAAAAGCCCTTCAATGTAATTCATCAAAAGGCTTCTTGTCGCGATTGGCGGAGAGTGTGGGATAACTTTAGAACTTTATTAACTTGATTTGTTATAAATTTAGGAGTAGAATTATCCTTCAGTACATTAAACCAAAAACCTAAGGAGAAGTGAAATGAAAAAAATAGTTCTTTGGGAAAATCATAAAAAACTTAAATTTGCTAAGGATGAAATAATCTGCATAACCTTCCTCACTACTCATCATAGCGTGTGGAGTATGATCCCTCTAATAATTCGAACTTACCTCAATATAAAAAAACAATTTTCCTCTACTCAATTATATTCCCTGAGTTTTTTAATTGATAGAGAGCGAGTACATTTCTTTGATTTAAGGTTATCTTTGCTTGCCGGTTTGCAATTAATTGAGTTGAAAAAAAATTGCATGAGACTCGAACTAAACAAGCTTGGAGTACGTATAGCAGATATTGATGTCCACATTTTCAACAGAAAATTTCAACAACTTTCAAAAGTAAGTCGGAAAACTATTCTATATTAGTCCTAATTCAGTCTTAAAGTTATGGTTTTATGCCTTTTCTCTTTTCCTTATAAATCCTTTTTTGTGTTTTAGTCTGCTTAATTTCGATCTTAAAACATACTAGTTTCTACACCGCTTGGCTACAATTAGCAAGCGGTGTTTTGTTAAATAAAGCGGGGAGTGTGGGATAACTTTAGAACTTTTATACGGCTTGAAACAATAGCCTAAATCAAATATCCTCCAGTCACAGAACTTTTATTTTTAGAAACGTTTATAGGTGTCCCTTCTGCAATAATTTTTCCGCCACTATCACCTCCAAAAGGACCCATATCAATTATCCAGTCTGATTGTCTGATAACATCTAAATTATGCTCAATAACAATTACCGTATTTCCATTATCTACAATTTTGTTTAGCAACTTTAATAGTTTTTCAATATCCGCAAAATGTAACCCTGATGTTGGTTCGTCTAGAACAAAAATTTCTCCCTTTTTGTGCAACTTGCTTGCTAATTTTAATCTTTGAGATTCACCGCCAGAAAAAGTATCGTGTGTTTGACCTAAAGTTACATAACCCAATCCTACATCTATAAGCATTTTCAATTTTTTTACGATAGAATCTTGTTCAAAAAAATTACTTGCTACATTCACGGTCATTTCAAGTACGTCATAAATATTTTTATCTTTATATTTATATTTTAATATTTCTTTTTGATATTTCTTTCCTCGGCACGTCTCACACTTAACTTTTACATCGCCCATGAAATGCATATCAATTTTATTAAATCCTAAACCGTTGCAATCTGGACATGCTCCTTTCGAATTTGAACTGAATAGACCACTAGATACATTATTTTTTTTGGCAAAGATATTTCTTATCTCGCTGAATACCCCTGTATATGTGGCAATATTACCTCTTGCCATTCCAGTTAATGAAGATTGATTTATTAAAATAATTTTTTTATCTGAAAATTGGTTGGTTAATTCATCAATTATCAGGGAGCTTTTTCCAGAACCCGACACTCCAGTTACTGAACAAAATATTCCGAGAGGAATTTTTACATCTATTCCTTTCAAATTGTGCATTTTTGCATTTTTGATCGTAAGATAATTTTTTGGTATTCTAATATCATTTTTTAATTTCGATTTTCGATCAATGTATTTTCCGGTGATAGAAGAACTGGATTTCAATTCGTTAAAACCTCCTTTAAATGTTATTTCCCCTCCTTTTGTTCCGGCACCTGGACCAATTTCTATAATATGATCGGCCACTTCCATAACTAAATCATCATGTTCAACTATTATCACCGTGTTATTTACTTTCTTTAATTGATGTAATATTTTAATCAAATTATCACGATCTTTCGGATGAAGACCTGCTGTTGGTTCATCTAGAACATAAATCATCTCAATTAAATCCGAGCCAAGCTCTCTCGCAAGCTTTAATCTTTGTGATTCCCCGCCAGATAAAGTATCAAGACTTCTGTTCAAAGACAAATACCCCAGATCTACATTGATTAAATTTTTTGTAGTTTCAATAATTCTATCTTTCAGCTCTTCAACCTCAATAATATTGATTTTTTTAACTTCCCGTATAAAAATATCTAATTGCATATTAGAAAAATCTCCTATATTTTTTTGGTTGATTGTTGAACTCAGAGCTTTTTTGTTTAATCTACCACCACCACAGTCTTTGCAAGGTGACTCTCTCCAATATTTTTTTTCTTTATTCTCTTTGTTTTTAGATACCCCTCTTAGATCCGTAGCCCTACCAATAAGACGCGTTATTACACCCTCATGACTAAACGACTGAACAAATCCTTGATCTTTATTGCTTAAAACAATTTTAGGGGAATACAGCAAAAAATTAAGTTCTTTACGGGAATAATCTTTAATTGGTTTATTTAAATCTAATTTACCAGAAGCTTTAATGATATTAAAATATCTTGAATCTGGTTTAAAGATATTAATTTGGCAAGCTCCTTCGTTTAATGATTTTTCAAAATTTATTATTGATTCAGAATCAATAGTATATTCGATTCCTAACCCTTTGCACTTTTCGCATGCTCCCTTTGGGCTATTGAAAGAAAAATTACCTGCGCTTAGATTTTTTTCTGATCCAAATCTCGAAAAAAGCAATCTTAGATAGGTGTATATCTCCGTGCTAGTTCCGACTGTTGAGCGAGGGCTTCCTCTTAATTTTTTTTGGTCTATTGCTATTGTGGGAGATAAGTTTCTTATTGAATCCACATTGGCCTTTCCTGTTCTTCTCAATAATCTTGCTGCAAACGTGCTGATTGATTCTAAAAACTGCCTCTGTCCTTCTGCAGCAATAATGTCGTATGCAATCGTAGATTTTCCTGAGCCTGAAACTCCAACTAAAACATTAATTTTATTTCTAAAAAATTCGATGTCAATATCCTTGAGATTGTGCGTCTTAGCTCCTTTTATAATTATATTTTTCATAAAATTGTAATTAAAATCCTTAAGCTCAATTAATAACATACTACCACTAAAAGTTCTAAAATAACAAACTCCTATCAAAAAAACGCCCCGTTAATAGGGACGTAATTTCATGCGGAGAGGGAGAGATTCGAACTAAACAGGTCACTCGATACTATGAACTTTCTCCTAAAAGTTCGATGTCCCAACCTCCTCTAAAATTTTGAACGAATCTATATTTTTAAAAATCGCTTGTATAAAGGCTCTCGGGTCCTACTCGATACTACAAGCTTGATGCGAAGAGGAAGGGATTCGAAAGACGGAAGCACTACATTCCGAACTGGTGAGGAATTAAAGAGAGTGCGCTGAGTCCGAGCAGGAAGTACCGAACGATTGCGAATTGTCAAACAAAGTAAGAATCGGCGCCTTAGCGCCAAATCCCTTCCTCCTAAAAATCATTTAATTAAATTGCAATTTAAATTGCAATTTAAATGTACATTTTATTATTTAAGATTACCAAATAAAAAATCGACTCTTAGCCGATTATAATTTAAAAATTTTCCAACTTTATTTTTTAAATAATTATTATAAAAATAATTATTATAAAATTATCAAAATAGCAAGGGACTGTTTCCAGTCACAATTTTAAGACCCACCTACTTCACAAAATTAAAACAGGCAGTAAAAAAGTGATTAAAAACAGTCCCTTTCGAGGAGGTCAAGATTAAACTCCCTTATTTACCTTCCTGCTTTTTCAAAGCAGTTTTTTCATTACGAATTGCAGTTAATTCTTTTTCAAGAATTTTTTCTTCATCTTCCAATACAACTAGTTCGTTCTCAGGAGAAATAAATGTTCTCCGACGACCTCGACCCGCTATTGCTCCACTTCCACAAATTCCTCGACCTCGACCATATTCTCGGCCTTGTCCAGTTGGACCAGTTTGATCTAAATCTGGCATAATTATCACCTTCTTTCTAGCTATTTTTTTAAAATATCTTAATTTCTCTCTATCCCTATTATGAGTATATACCCATAATAATAATTTGTCAAGGGACTACTTCCAATCACAGTTTCGTTACGAAATTTATCAATTTTAAGATAAATTATTTAAAATTTTTGAAGCTTTAGCATTAACTAAGGTAAGACAATTTTTAAAAAATTTAACTAAAATTGAAAAATTACGGTAGAAAGGGTGGTCGAGAACAGTCCTAACGATACTTTGAGGAACAACTAACAACACCAATCTACTTCCCAATATAAAAAAACAATCCGAAAAAATGAGCGGTACTTCCACCTAAAACAAACAAATGCCAAAGAGCGTGATGAAAAGGAAGTTTTTTCCAAGAAAGAAAAATTAAACCAATCATATAACTAGCTCCTCCGACCAACAACCAAATCAAAACCCCTGAAGGAATTAGTACTAAAGCTGGTTTGACAGCTACCATAATTATCCAACCCATTAAAACGTATAAAATCGCTAAAACTAATTCAACTTTACTTGAAAAAAATATTCGAAGTCCAATTCCAACCAAAGCCAAAAACCAAACCACGCCCAACAAAGTCCAACCCCACGAACCACGCAAATAAACCAACATAATTGGCGTATAAGTCCCAGCAATCAATAAAAATATTCCTATATAATCACACTTCCGAAAAAATTCTTGCGCTTTCAGGCTTTTCACTCCGTGGAATAAAGTCGAGGAAAGATATAAAAAAATCAAAGTCGCCCCAAAAACGCTGAAACTAACAACGTGCCAAATATCACCATAGATATTACCAAAAACAATTAACAAAACCAAAGCTGCCACACTCAAGCCAATCCCAATTCCATGAATTATACTATTAACAACATCTTCTTTTCGACTTTGATGTTGCAAAGAAGCAATATTCCTCTCAATCGAATCCCACCGTTCTTTTAGTTTCATATTTTTTGTTTTTAACCCTAATTACTTCGAACAATTTCCAGAACTTCAGTAATTTTATCTTCCATCAATTTTTTGTCTTTAGCTTCCAAATTTAACCTAATTTTTGGTTCAGTATTAGAAGCCCTAACATTAAACCACCAATCCGCAAAATCAATTCTGACTCCGTCTAATTCGTTTAATTTTCCATCAGAATATTTTTCTTTTAATTGTCGAAATACTTCTTGAGGATTTTTAACTTCAGAATTTATTTCGCCAGAATGATGATATCGTTTCAACTCTTCGGTCAATTCAGACATAGTTTTACCAGTTTCATTTAGTAAATTTAAAATCATGATTACTGCCAAAACAGTCATTTCAGCTTTAAAGTTTTCTTCAAAAAAATAATGCCCCGAAAGTTCACCCGCAAAAATTGCTCCTTCAGCTCGCATCTGAGCTTTAATCAAAGAATGTCCCACTCGACAATGCCTAACTTCTCCACCAGCTTCTTGAATAACCTCTCGAACAGCATTAGAGCTTCTTAAGTCAATTAAAATTAAACCTCCTGGATGCTTTTTTAAAATTTCTTTTGATATCAAGGCCGTCACATAATCCATCGGGACCGCATCTCCTTTTTCATCAACAAAACCTACTCGATCCGAATCCCCATCATAAGCAATCCCCAAATCCGAACCAGTTGCCAAAACTTTTTTCTGCAAAGTTTCCAGAGTTTCTGTTTTTAAAGGGTTAGCCTCATGATTTGGAAAACTTCCATCAAAATCATCGTATAAATATTCCAACTTCAAGTCTTCAGAAAATTTTTCTAAGATATCCTTTTCTTCAATCCCCATCGCATTAGCAAAATCAATTACCAATTTTTTTTGTCCTAAACCTTTTTTAAAAAAACTCGCCACATATTCTTTGTATCCCTTTTTAAATTCCAATTGTTCAACCACCGTCCCTTTTTCTAGAACCTCTTCAAATTTACCCTTTATGGCTAACTCTTTAATATCTTCCATTCCACTTCCCTCTCCAATCGGAACAGCTCCTTTCAAACAAAGTTTCATTCCATTATATTCAGCCGGATTATGCGAAGCGGTAATAATGGCACCCGCATCAACATCCATTTTTCCAGACGCATAATAAATCATTGGAGTAGTCGCCACTCCAATATCTACCACATCCGCTCCACCGTCAGTAATACCTTCAATTAAAGATTTTCTCAAAGATTCTGATGAATTTCGAATATCTCGTCCGATCACAATTCTTTTAAGATTTAGATAAGCCACAATAGCTCGTCCAATATTATAAACAGTATCTTCATCAATTTCCTTAGAATAAAGACCTCTAATATCATAAGCTTTAAAAATTTCTGGATTAATTTTCATTTTTAAATTTTTTAATATTTATATTTCTTTTCTTCTCTCCTAAAACTTTAAAATTTATTTTTAAATAATTTTTTGGCAGAGCTTCTTCTATTTTTTCTGGCCATTCTAATAAAATTAAACTATTCTTATCTTTAATAATATCATTCCAACCTAAATCCAACAAACCGGCGGAATCAATTCGATAACAATCCAAATGATAAACTTTTTTAAATCGAGTTCCTTGCTTATTTTTAAAATTAACTAAATACTCTTTCATAATCACAAAAGTCGGCGAAGTAAAAGGACCTTCCGCTCCCAAATATTTCAAAACGCTCTGAGAAAAATTAGTTTTCCCCGCTCCCAACTCTCCGTGTAATAAAATTAAATTATCCCGACTTTCTAAATTATCAATAACTTCTTCCGCTATCTCCCTAGTATCCTCTTGATTTTCTGAAATCATAAATTTTTATTAAAAAAATTTGTTAATGACTAATGACGAATCTCCGAGAATGATTCCTCCCTTTCCCAAAGGGAGGCTAGGAGGGTTTTTATTAATCCCTTTCTTCTTCAAAGAAAGGCTAAGAAAAAAAATTATTTAGTATTAACTAATTTAGTAGCCAATTCACAAACATTCCCCGCTCCCATCGTCACAACCACATCATTCTTTCCGATTCGATCCTTTAAATTTTCGTAGACTTTTTCAATTGTTGCAATATGAGAAACATTTTGTTGAAACATTTTCATTTTATTCACCAATGCTTCAGAGCTAACTTCTCCTTGTTTTTCTCGAGCCGATCCATAAATATCCAAAACAATTACTTCATCCGCTTTCTCAAAACTTTGAGAAAATTCCGAAAACAAAGCTTTGGTCCGAGTAAAAGTATGAGGATGAAAAACACAAATTATATTTTTATCAAAATATTTTTCTTGTAAAGCGCTCAGCGTAGCCTTCACTTCTTCTGGATGATGAGCATAATCATCAATAATCAAAGCACCTTTTACCTTACCAATGGTTTCCAATCGTCTAGCAGTGCCCACAAATTTATTCAAAGACTCAATCGCTTTTTCTGAAGAAATTCCTAAAACCTTAGCCAACGCAAAAGCCGCCGTAGCATTCAAAACATTATGTTGTCCAGCCACTTGTAATTTTAAATCAGCGGGAGTTAAAACAAATTCAACGTTAAACTTACCTGCTTCTTCAAATTTTTCTTTAATATCATTCAACATTACCTCATTAACTTCCATTCCTTCCAACCCAATCTTATCTCTAGCCGAAAGTCCCATCGGCGGAGTTTTTTTGAAAATTCCATAAACTACAATTCGACATTTAGCTTCCATCGCTACTTCCAACGTAGCCGCGCTTCTTCCCCAAACTACCAAAGTTCCAGTCACCGGAATTCTTCGCACAAAATCCTTAAAAACTTTCTTGTAAGCTTCAAAATCTTCGAAATAATCAGGATGGTCAAAATCAAGATTGGTTAGAATAACCATTTGAGGATTATAGTGCCTCAATTTATTTTGATACTCATCCGCTTCAATCACCAAATAATCTGAATCACCAACCAATACACTGGCATTAATCTGTTTCACTCGAGAACCAATCAAAGCAGTGGGATTCAAACCAGCATCCCTCATCAACAAAGCCAACATTGCCGTAACAGTTGTCTTACCATGACTTCCACAAACCGCAATCCCCGTTTTATTTTTAAACAATAGCCCCAACGCTTCCGGATAACTCAACATCGGAATTTTATTTTCCTTAGCCCATTTTAATTCCTCATTATTCTCAACGTTATAGACAGTTGAATAAACTACTAAATCAACGCTCTTTTCATTTTTAATATTTTTTTCTCCAAAGCCTTTAAAAACTTTCAACTTTAATCTTTTCAAAATTTTATCAGTAAAAAAAGGTTCAACCACATCCGAACCCACTACTTTTTTGTTTTTAGAATATAAAATTTCCGCCAAACCCACCATGCCAGTCCCTTTGATTCCGATAAAATAAACTTTTTTAACTCCCTCCCAATCAACCATTCTTAATTTCATAGAATTTTTAATTAAAAACTAACCCTCTGGAAAATCATTCCCCTGAATCAAAAGTTCTTTGTTTAAAAACAATTCAACCCGCCTTTACTAAAACTACGGCGAGGCAAGGGCGAAACCACGCTCAATACAAGTCATATAAAATTTGGGATTTCATTATTAGGTGCAATTTGAGGAGAATCCGAGCACTGAGCGAAATGAACCTAATGGTTCATTGAGCGAATGGCGGAAGCAGGAATTGTCATCAATCACAATTTTGTTACGAAATTTATCAGTTTTGAGATAAATTCTTAAAATAATTTTTGAAGCACTAACCATAGTTAATGTAATAAAATTTTTGAAGAATTTAGCCAAAACTGGAAAATTACAGTAAAAATAGTGATTAATAATAGTTCCCCAGACAAAAAAGTGTGCCTGATAATGGAATCCCAACTAGTTTTTTCGGCCTCGAAGAAGAGTGGGAATAGTCCTATAAATAATTTGAAGATCCCTCCACAGCGACCAATTTTCAATATAATAAATATCCAGTTTAACTTCTTGATTAAAGCTTAAGTCACTTCGACCAGAAATCTGAGCCATTCCAGTTATTCCTGGCTTAATAGTCAAAACTCTTCTTTGATAATCCTTGTATTTATCAACTTCCATTGGTTGATGTGGACGTGGTCCAACCAAACTCATGCTACCTTTTAAAACATTAAAAAACTGAGGCAACTCATCAATTGAATATTTTTCGATAAAAGTCCCAAATTTGGTTTTTCGAGGATCATCTTTAATCTTGTAGAGTGGTCCTTTTTTAATTGATTGTTTTTCTATTAAATCATCCAAATATTTCAAAGCTTTTTTATTGTGTTTGGCAGAAAATTGTTTTCCGTGACAATATTTTCTTTTCATATATCGAACTTTATATAAATCAAATTCGCCTCCTTTATGATTAACCCTTCGATTAAAATAAATCGCCGGAAAACCAGAATCGATCCAAGTAATGATCGTCGTGATTAACATAATTGGACCAAATAAAATAATTCCCACCAAAGCGCCCATAACATCAAAGCCTCTTTTAATAATCTTTCCCCAACCCTCCAAAGAAGTATTTTTAATTTCAACCAACGGTTCTCCCAGAAAAACTTCAAGCTTAAAATTAGAGGTTTGAATTAAAGTCGGAACATATTTAAAAGCAATTCGATTTCGAATACAAAATTCTTTCAAGCGAAACAAATCTTTTTTATTGACGCTTGGATTACTTTCAATAATTTCATCAATCTTATTTTGCTTCTTAAGAATTTCAATCCTTTTAAAATTAATTTCCTCTTGATGATCAACCAAGATATATCCTAAGTAAGGATTGTCTTTAATGGCCTTTTTTAGTGATTCCGCAAAGTCATTTTTGCCTAACAAAAATAATCGTCGAACTCCAATTCCTTTTTTAACTAATAAATACATTTGGAAACTTCGCAATCCCACCCGCGCCAAAGAAACAATAAAAAACCCAATCACCGCTCCCATCAAAATTATAAACCTTGAAGAAAACCACTCTGGCTTCAAAAACAAAACCAACACAATCATCATCAAACCGATTGTGAAAGCCCTAGCTATCCGATAAAGCTCTAGCCATTTTCCTCTGTTCGATCGAATGCTATAAAGCCCCTCCATTGCAAAAACAATCACAAAAAAAGCAGCCACTATCAAAAGTATTTGCAAATATTCTCTAACCGAAAAATCATACAACAAAGGTCTTAAACCAGTGACGGCCTCAGTCTTTCGTAAATAAAAAGCTAACATTCCCGACAAAATCAGCATAAAATAATCAACTGGAACTTGGAATGCACTAAAAAATAATTCCGCTTTTTTCATTGATCTGTGACAAAAGTAATTACTACTTTATTCTAATAAAAATCTACTTTAAAGGCAAGAAATTAATTTTAATTTAAATACATATTTCAATTCAAGGAAGCTATTTGAAGCAGTCTCTAATAAGCTGGATCCTGTTAAGTTTTACCAAAGTAAAACCATACAACCATTTATCTTAGCCAACAATTACTTGCAGGCTCTAGCAATACAAACTTCGCAATTAAGCAAAGAGTACGATCTTGCACCAGGCAGGGTTTACCACATATCGCCGTCACCGACGACTGAGAATTATGGTGATTTCAATAAATCAAAATCACTAAACTAATTCACTTTTCACCTTTCATCCGCCAAAGGCGGACTAGTATCGTCTCTGCGGCACTTTCCTGAAATTGTTTTCACAAACAATTTAGTTGACGTTATCAACTACCCTCTGGATTTTTGGCGAACCAATATCCAATTGGTGTCCAGACTTTCCTTCCCTCTATATTAAATGGGACTGTTTCCAATCCCTAAATATAACGAGGTGGTTGCTAGAAACTACTTCAAATAACTTCCTTAAAGAACTATTTCCGAATACCCTTTTTACTACAAAAATGTACTTGGAAACAGCCCCCTTAAACCTTTAAACCATAGCATTATTCAATCAAAATGTCAAACGTAAGCTAGTTAGAAAGTCTGTAATTCTTAGCAACAAAAAGCCCCTGACCGAAATTATCCGATCAGGGGACTTTTATCTTTTAAGTGAAAAAATCTTCAGAGCCTCTCAATCCCTAAGACTTCCCTTGCAATCATGAAAAATGCATGGATTACATAAGAATCAACCTCGGGCATCATTTTCAATTCCTCGTCAGTCACGCCTTCGGTGTGACTTTTTTCAAGAAGGTTAAAATCATCGAAATTGATATCAGCCAGTTCCTGGGCCTGAACCTGGAAAAGTTTGAATTTAGAAAACTTTTTCAAATCCGTATTATCTTTGGCGTGTCTATTGACCCTCCGCCAATCTTTAGCGGTTTCAGCAAGATTAGCCCATTCCCGAGCCTTTTCATGCCAGTAATCTCCTAGCCATTGAGCAGACTCTTTATAAGGAACAGAGTCATATATAGCCAACTTTCCGACACGATTCCATTCCGCAAGAGTCGAGGCAGTTTTAGCTAATTCGGAAGCCTTTAAGCTACGAAGTTCCATAAATTTAGCTATGGCAAACTCTTTCAAATTCCTAATTTCAGGTTTCTGGGAATTCTCAGGAAGCAAGCGATGAATTACATCCCAGGTCTCATAGTCTTGAGGATCTTCCTCCACCATCTTACTGGCCATTTCGTAACTGATTTTCTCAATCCGCTCTCTAGCAAAAACCATAAGATCCTCATCATTTTCATTATCACCAGCGTAAATTATTTCCCTGACCACTTCAATCGTTGCAGCCACTTCAATTTGTTCATACCGAGGATCATTGGACGCTCCAAATAAATAAGACGCTGCCAAAACAAGTCCCGCAATTAAGATGAAAAAAACAATCCATTGAACTTGTTTACTTTCAGAATCATTAAGCTGAAAAATCATATCTTTTCTCCTTTTTTATCCCCAGATTTAAGTCTGAGGAATTTATATATTATAAACTCAACTGCTATTTAGAACTATTTCTAGAACTAACCCTAAATAGCAATTAAGTTGTTTTTCAAAGTACTTTCCTCTATAAAACCACCAAACTGATGATCTTAATTGAGTAGCGGAGTCCTTTGATAAGTTCTCCGCCGGAAAACTATAGCATTATTGGGTAGATAGCAATGACAACCCCAATAACTGCACTAACCAATAAAAAAACCAAATAAACTACATCCGACATAATTCCCTCCCTTTGAATTTATCAAAAATAAAATATTTCTTAATTTAATTTTTAATCATAGCATACTTTATCATTTTTGTCAATGGAATCGTGTAATATGTTCATACATTTGGCACTTTTTTAAAAAATTTACCGATTGCTGATGACTAATTACTAATTGCAACTAATAATTCTTCTCTTTTCAAAAACTTCAAAACTGCTAAAATAGCTTATATATCAAGATTAAACTAAACAAAAAATCATGGACAATTCAATTATTGTTTATATTTCAGCCGGCCTGATTGGATTTTTAATTATTTGGAATATTTTACTTCAAATCAAAATTAGCAAAATAGCTAAAAATCAAAAAGTGCTTTTTAACGGCAAAAAAGGTTCTGATCTGGAGCCAATTATTTTAGCCAATAATGCTAAAATCAAAGAACTCTCTATTCAAACCAAAGACTTATACCAACAAACTAGCGAAGTTAAAGCCCATTCGCTGAAAAGTATTCACAAAATCGGACTATTACGATTCAATCCTTTCCGAGAAATTGGCGGAGATCAAAGTTTTTCCTTAGCCCTTTTGGACGATGAAAATAATGGAACCATTATTTCCTCGCTCTATTCCAGAGAAGGCGTTCGAATTTACGCTAAAGCTGTTCAAAAAGGAAAAACCACTAAATACCCTCTAACCGAAGAAGAAAAAAGAGCAATTTCCATCGCTTCTATTGAAAAAAACAATCAAATGGTAAAAAGAAGGGTTTAAATATTAAAAAACTTTGACTTTTAGCATAATCTTTGCTATAAATAGAAGGGCTATTCAAAAGTCTTCATTTTTTTAATGGAACTATTTTAATTTATTAATGTAATTATTTGGTCAATCAAGAACAACAAAAAGAACCAATTAAAATTCCCGCTCAATTAACCGTCAAAGACCTCGCTACTCGACTTGATATTAGCGTTTCTGAAATTTTGAAAAAATTGATGGAAAATGGAATTATGGCCAATATCAATAATCTAATTGATTATGATACAGTTTTTGTTATTTCTGAAGAATTAGGAGTTGAAGTTCAGCCAGAAGAATTGACGATGACCAATGATCTTTTGACTTCTAAAAAATTAGAAAATATCCTGGCATTAGAATCTGAAGATAAAGACAAGTTAAAAAAACGCCCTCCGGTCGTCACAATCCTAGGACACGTTGACCATGGGAAAACTACGTTACTGGACACTTTGCGAAAAGCGCACGTGACGGAACAAGAATTTGGTGGAATTACTCAGCACACCAGCGCTTATCAAGTCAAAAAAAATGGGGAGTTAATTACTTTTATTGACACACCTGGTCATGAAGCTTTCCAAGGAATGAGAGAAAGAGGTGCCTCTCTGGCTGATATCGCTATTTTAGTAGTGGCAGCTGATGATGGAGTTAAACCTCAAACCAAGGAAGTAATTGCATTTTTACTTGAAAACAAAATTCCAACTATAGTAGCTCTCAACAAAGTCGACAAACCCGAAGCCAATATCGATAAAGTTAAGCAAGAATTAGCAGAACACAATCTTCTGCTAGAAGGCTACGGCGGTGAAATTCCTTTTAATGCAATTTCCGCTAAACAAAACACTGG
>Ga0307992_1000969_pt1 | contig 17369 bp, 19 predicted proteins | sample EllFjometagen133_FD_203162 | JGI IMG/M metagenome (GOLD analysis project Ga0307992, IMG submission 203162) | Marine microbial communities from Ellis Fjord, Antarctic Ocean - #133 | ecosystem: Environmental > Aquatic > Marine > Unclassified | place: Southern Ocean | collected 2014-10-08
GAATGCAAATAGCATGAGGTCTATGGCTCCTCAAATGGAAGAAGTACTTAACTCTCAGCAGCAAGAACCAGGCCTTCCTCCAGAACAAGCTCCTAACCAGAGCATGATGCCCCCTGAAGGAGCAGAAGAAGGAATGATGACACCTGAGATGCAAGGGATGCCTCCTGAGATGCAAGGCATGCCAATAGGAATGCCTCCGCAAGGAATGCCGCAAGGAATGCCGCAAGGAATGCCGCAAGGAATGCCGCAAGGAATGCCGCAAGGAATGCCGCAAGAGATGATTGCTCAAGCAAAAGCTAATGTCGCACTAAGTACAGCAATTAAAATGTTAGGAAGATAATGGAAACTACCGCTGGACAGGCTATGGTAAATTCTTTCCTTCCAGTAGGCTTAAGAGACTATAAGAGATCTTTAAATAAAAAGAACATGACTAGTCTTTTAGGCGAGGTAGCGAGTAAACATCCAGGGCAATATAAAACTATAGTCATGAAGATGAAAGGTATGGCACAGAAAGTGGCCTACGCTGACACATCGTCTATAACCTTGGATGACTTTGCTCCAGTGACTGATAGAACAGAATTATTTAAAGCTTCAGATGATTTAATGAATGGCAAAATGAATATTGCCAAAGTAAATAAAGTATTTGCTAATTTACAGGAAAAATATACCAAGCAGACATTGAAGGATGGCCTAAGAAAAGGAAACAGTTTAGCACAGATAGTTTATTCTGGATCTCGTGGAAAGCCCTCACAGCTTAATTCTACTATAACATCACCTATAATGTTTTCTGATGTTAAGGGCGCACCAGTACAAGTCCCTATTCTTCATTCATTAGCAGAAGGATTAGAACCAGCAGAGTATTGGGCAATGGCTCCAGGAACCCGCAAAGGTGTTATCTCTACAAAATTCTCTACTCCTATTAGTGGATTTTTCAACAAACAGTTAGGATATGTTACTAGTGAAATAATTGTGACTACTGATGATTGCCACACAACCAACGGAGTCAAAGTACCTATAGATGACCAAGAGAATCTAGGCCGAACACTTGCAATGGGTTCAGGTAGGTACAAAGCTGGTACGACGGTAGATACTCGAATGTTGTCTGATTTAAAAAAAGCCAAAAAGAAATTCATTATACTGAGATCTCCAGAGACTTGTGCTGCATCATCAGGTATATGCCAAAAATGCTACGGTTTTAATGAAAGAGGAACAGTTCCAGTAATAGGGCATGCCTCTGGACTTAATAGCTCAGCTGCATTGTCTGAACCATTCACACAAGGAGCCCTAGATGTAAAGCACAGCGGTGGACTCTTAGCAAAGAAAAAAGTCGGTATAGAATTAGTACAACAAATGCTAAAAGTTCCAAAAACTTTTGCTGGTGGGGCGACTGTATCTGAGCATGAGGGAACTGTTGATAAAATAGACAAGGCTCCACAGGGTGGATTCTATGTGTCCATTAAAGGTAAGCAACACTATGTTTCCCCTGGGCTAGGACTAAAGGTCAAAGTTGGAGATGATGTCGAGCCAGGAAGCATCCTTAGTGACGGCGTTGTTAATCCAGCCGACATCACTAGATTACGAGGCATAGGTGAAGGCAAGAGATTTCTTTCTAATGGATTGAAACAAGCGTATATTGAGGACGGCAAAGGAAATGTCAACAAGATACACATGGAGTCTCTAGCAAGCAAGATGGTTGATCATGTAAAAATAACCGACCATACTCAATTTAATGATTTCGTCACAGGAGATATTGTGTCGTTTTCTAAGGCACAAAAAGAATATGCACCTAAGGGGGTGCAAACTCTTGACTTACCTCTAGCGAAAAATAAATTTTTAGCAAAACCTCTACAGCATTATACTGTTGGAACTAAATTAACAAAAAGTATGCTTGCCGATTTAAAAGAAACAGGCTATAATAAGATAGATGTCACTGACCAAGAACCTCCGTTCACTCCGGTAATGATTCGACTTGATGATATACCTGAGTACAAAGACAACTGGGTCGAGAGACTGTACTCTATACATTTAAAGAGCAAGATCATGGGAGCTGCACACAAAGGAGAGAAAGCAGATATACACGGTTTGCATTATTCCCCTGCTGCTCTATACGGACGTGATTTTGGAAAGAACAAAATAGGATACTAAGAGGATACACGATGCCAAAACAATTTGAACAAGAATTAAATGAAATTGCTTTTTCTTATCTACAGTCTAAGCTTCCAGAAGTAACTGAATATATTAAAGGATTTAATATCACCGACTTTGACGAAAAAGAGAACAAAGGAAGCGGTTATATGATCCTAAACCTAAATGGTAAGTTCTTTGAATTACCAGTTATGTTTATTAACGGAGAACTAAAAGATATAGTAATAATGCACGATCACAAAGATAACAAAACTTATCCTCTTAATGAGGAGTGGCTGCAATACTTCTTATCTCAGAAACACCCGACACTAGGAGAAGGAGTCAAAGACGTTCCTAACACAGGTAGCCGTCCATTTGACATTCATAATATTATATCACCTGAAGGACTAATGGGGAAGACTTCTTCCTTAAAAGAGTTTAACGTTCTTGACTTTGTTAAAGAAGCAAATGTTGCAGTAAAGAAAAAATTCCTTAACATGCTAGAAAAAGACGCAAGCTTGCTGGAATATTTCTCTGACAAATACCAAGACGATTTTACATCTGTAATCAAGACAGCCTGCACCATAGAGAGAAAAGATAGAAAGCCTATCTTCAGGAGAATAACCTCTATGGAGAAGATGGCCGGACGAAGCCTTAAAGACAAGCAAGCATTTATAAAATTAGGATATGTTCTAGATGATGAAAGAGACAAGGAAATGACTGGTAAGTCTTATGATGTCAACTATGAGACTAAGCTCTCTGCACCTTTGTCTGACGGTATCTATACTATCCCTACTAGCCAAGGGGCAGTAGAATGTTTAGTGGCACTATCAGCTGTACACTTTCACAGTCGACATGATGAGTACAGTGAAAGAGATCTTCCTCCTTTTCATTATGGATCTGAACGCAGCGATGATGCTCTAGTGTTATCTCTAGAATCTGGAGACTACGGGTATGTAACTGACAACAGACTTTTAGTCCAACCAGCAGAATATACACTATTGGATGCTATCAAAAAGCTTAAGACAATCCCTATTAAAAGCATGAAAAAAGGCAAGACATATATATTCTACGATCATGCGAAGAATCAGGATGATGGAAATTTCTCAATTCCATTCTTTGTTCGACAAAAGACTACATGTAAAGACAAAGTTATTTTTACTGCTACTGAAAGGATTCTTCCTTACGAAGAAGAATCTCCTAATGGCTGGCAAGATACAGATCACGATACTTTCACTATCCAAACACGTTCAGGTACCGCAATAAGCACTATAGATAATCACACTTATGTGCCTGAAGACACAATGGTTATAGAGGTTAGCGGTAAGCCTAAGCTTAGGATTCTAACTAATAGCGAAATCGATAGCGAAATGTATAAAAAGGTTGATCAGATAAAGCTTGCAAGCGAGAATCTTTATTATAATGGCGAACATCTTTGTAAATACGCATCAGCACAAAATGCCATAATGAATATTGCATACAAGTATGATCTTAGTCTTCCAATGGCTAGCGATCTAGTTCTCAATGATAGAACCTTCTTCGTTAAAAAAGCAATGGGGAATGTAACTGCTAATGATATGTACCCAGTGGATGATGTTCCTGACCACGATTTAATATACCCAGAGGTAGAAGAGAATGAAAAATCTATGGATCACTCGGGCAGAATAGAGTATCCTCAGCGTGAACTTGCTCCTAACGATGCAGCTGGAAATGCTCCAGACATTAACACTCAAGATCTTATCTCTCTGTCTAACACAAAAGGACTAGACCTTATGAATGAGGGGATTACTGGCTCGTTATCTAAACTCCAGAATCCAGGAGTAGTAATAAAAAAATATCTTCCACATCTAAATAATGCTATGGATAAGCTCGGCAAGATCTTAATGCTGATCTGGTATCATGCTTATAAGATCAAAAATGACTTCGGGTTAAACGAATTCTCTGAATTTGAGACAAAAGTTCAAGATCTCTTCGAGGGAATGGGTAGTGTTATTATGGATATTCATAAAAAAGATTTAAATAGAACTTTGGCCTAGACATGAATATATATCCACCAGACATAATCTACATAAATATAATAAAGCACAAGACAATCAAAAAATTGTTAGAACAAACTCCCGTGAAGGAGGTCATGATAGCTGACTCCGATCGGGGGATTGATGCACCAGAATTATTAGATGATGCTATAAGTACAATACATAACGTATCTTTTGGAAATAAAAACAAAAAAGATTCGATGTTCTCTATGCGTGATGGTCAAGCTGCACTTAGCATATATCAAAGCAAGAAGAGCAGTAGCCTTGTCCCGTTTGTGCTAGAAGCATTTCTGCTTATTAGTAATGATTATCAGAAAATATCTGATGCATTAGAAATAAAAGAAAAAGTTGTGGAAATATATTCAAAAATATTTTACTATGTAAGTGGGCACAGTTATTTAGAAAAGTATGATATTGTCGAGAAGATACAGAACGATACAGAAAAAGAAGTTAAAGACCAAGCTCTGAAATTCGGATTTGAATTTCTATGTGGGTTCTATCTTAGTCAAAACTTTGACATGGCTAAGATACTGGTGCATATGGAGAAGAGGCTTGCCCAAGAATTTTTCTTCGGGGACAATGAAACTACAGCTCAATATAAAAGGCTAGTAGATATTTATAGTTTACTTAAAAAACATACATCTTCTGAATCAGAAAATAACCAAATACATACATTGGCAATTAAGATTCTAAAAGAGTCTTATTCGTCTACAGAGGTAGAAGGTAAAACACATGAACGAAATGACAATGCAGATAAACAGTGTGACAGAGAATGCCCTTGATCTCATTCGTGGGGGGACAGACGTCAATAACGCTATAATAAAGTCAGCTAGTAAGCTTAATAAAGAAGCTACTCAGCGTGTTATTGAAAATGTCAACGTAGAGAGATGGCTGAGTTTTTTAAAAGTCGCTGACGATAAAACAAAAGAATACGAGATTGCTGACCCAAAGAAAATAATCCTTTCAGAGGCTAACGAAGAGATGGATAATGAATCTCTGCAAAAGAAAGCTAGCATTGGCAATGACTTTTATATGCCGCACAATGTTTCTAATACAGCCCAACCTCTTAGATCGCCAGTAGTTACAAAGTCTAAAGAAACTATGGTTAAAGAAGCACAGAGAAAAAAAGAGATGACGAAGCATTATGAGCAAACATTGCTAGATGCTAAAGAAACTATAACTAAACATGCTAGTGAGAACATTAACAGCTTGCTATTTAAGCTTGCCCAGGACGATCAAAATACAGAAGATTATTTTGACGATCTTTATTCCTCGATTGGAAACTCTAGCATTCCTCTAATAAAATCTTGTGCAAATACATTAGGAGTAAATCACACTCTTGCTAGCAAAAGCATCGTGAAGAGAAGCAGTTTGCTTTCCCTCGGGACTAAGATTATAGAGGACCTTCATGCTCTTAAAGAAATAGAGAAGCAATCAAACTTCGGCGTAGCAATGGCAGACAATGCACTAAAGACAATAATGAAAGCGCAAGGCAATTCTAAAGAAAATTATATGAAAGCCGAACACTTAAATGATGGTGAACGTATAGCCTTGGCACTAAAACATAAACAGATATTCGAAGATTTATCCTCTAATGATGACATCCTTTCTGAGCGTGATCCTAAGAATTTAGCAAAGATGTACAAGAGCATGATCAATATTGCTCCTAACATTGCTGCTGATCCTGAGATTGTTAAAGCTCATCTAAGGGAAGCATCTGGATATTCAGTGTTCGGACCGTATGAGGCTAAGACTATAGCCGAGTTACAAAAGACTGTTGAGGGCAAAGAGCCTAAAAAGGACTAATTCTAATGAAGATAGAAATACCAACTTGGATAAAGAATAATATTTTTTATGCAAAAATAACTAACACTCCAAACGAAGTAGAAAAAGAAAAGATAACAAAATTCAGTGAGCCCACAGTTGACGTAGGTGGCTCCTTTACTGGGCCTCCATCTTTTTCTGTTCCTACTCAACTAAGAAAAATGATTTCAGGTTTTCCGTTTACATACAAAATAGATGGAAATGCTGACACCGATGCAAAAGACAAAATGGTCGTTTGGGCGGATGAAGTGGAAGCAAGAATCCTTGATGCAAAAACAGACCTAGTCGCCAACGTAGACGATTACACCGGAGAAGAGGTTAGAACACTATAGTTTATTAGGATATATAATGTCAAATATTATAACAACCAATCCTAATATGTCGTTCTTAAAAGAAGGAAAAATCATAACTAATGATTTTTCCTTCAATGAACAATCATTAAGGATTATCGATAACCCTAGAAGTTTTATCAAGTCAGCTGCTTCAGACAGTGCTTGCATGAAAACTAAGGACTATCTCAAGACAATTAAAAAAGAACCAGGCAGAACTAAGCTTCTTGCTCTTTTTTTAGGAGCAGGAGAATACTACGGGTCGAACAAAAACGGAGACTGGTTCTCCGAAGCTGACCTTAAGCGATGCTATCCTAGTTTTAAAAAACACGGATATCTATACAAGCACCATAAAAATAAAGACCCTGAGAAAAAGTACGGAGACATAGAATTTGTCACATGGAACGATGCAATGAAACGTGTCGAAGGTGTTTTCTCTATGATCGATGACCTATGTCATGACGAACTAGAAAAAATAGAAAATAGCGAAGACATACCAGTATCTATGGCTGCTAAACTAAAGTATGATGTCTGTTCTATATGCGGGAATAAAGCTAGCAAGATTAGTGACTACTGCACTCATCTAAAAAATGATATGAACGAAATCATGCCGGACGGAAGAAAGGTTTACGCTATTAATCCTAATCCTATATTCTTTGATATATCAATAGTATTTCGCCCTGCAGACAGAACAGCTTATGTTCTAAAAAAAGTAGCGAATTTAAGAACAAGAGACACCAATTTCTCTACAAATAAACCTCTCGGATTCAATAGCCCTAAGAAATTAAAACTTAATAAATTTAAAATTAAAGAACCTAAGGTTAAAAAATTTCATAGCAACGCAATGAATAAAAAATCTTTGCTAAATAAAATTTCAGAATTAGAAAAAAAAATTGAAGGGCTAATTGCAGGTAAAGTTGATGAAGGTCAAACCATCAACACGATGAAACGCAGTATTAATAAGGAAGACATGCCGGACGATACTATGAAAAAACTTAAAGAGCACCCTACGAAGGATGTATTATCTTCAAGTATAAAAAATAAAATATTGCTTTCGTTGAAAGAATTCCTTAAACTAATTAATGAAGAGGATAGTCATGACAGTGTCTCTCCGATGTTAGGTGGAGGATTCTCTAGGTTGCTTGACGACGATTTTATACCAGACATGATGGAAAATGATGAAGATGATCATAGTGGACTTATGCGTATATTCAAACGTCTAGGCTCAGGCCGACCTTTAACAAGGCATAATCAGAAGAGAAGAGTCATATATTCTGATTCCTCTCCTATGAGAATAACAATAATAAAACGCACGTGTATCTCTCCTGGAAGTAGAAGACACAAAGGTAGAGGTAACAAGATTACAATAATAAAAAGCTCAAGTTATTCAGACGAGCATAAGATAAGCGATTTATACAATGCGTATAAATTTAACTTTTTAGCTCACAATCAGTCTGCTCTCAATGGGTTAACCGTTTTGGCAGATAACTATTTTATATAAAATAATGTTTTAATGTAGGAGTTATTTATATATGGGAAATGCATATGGATACAATGATAGATTGTCAGATATTCGTTCAATCCTTAATGGAATGGAGAAAACTGCAGCTGATGATCACATTGAAAATACAAAAGCAGATGTCCTAGATACTGACATTCGTAAAAAAGTCGGACCAGGCGTCACAGCTGACAAATCCAAAGAAACTAATGAAGGTATCGCTGGATCTAAGAATCCTCTTGATGCAGATGACAATGATGCTGTAGGCTATTTGTTAGATGCTGACAAGAAAACACAAGATGTCAATGCTGTAAAAACAGCAGAGGCTCAATTGCTTCAAGGCATCTACGGGGCTCTTTATAGTAAGCAAGCTGAAGAAGAAGAAGATGAAGAAGATGAAGAAGATGAAGAAGAGATGGAAGACGCTCCAGATGAAGAGTCAGCAGAAGAAGTAGCTCTTACTCCTGAAGAGGAAGAAGCTCTAAAAGGGAAACCTAAAACAGAGAAAAAAGCTTATATCATGACAAAAAGAGCTGGCTATGCATATGCTAAAGAACTAATGGAAAGCGGAACTCTAGAGAAAATAGCCACACAAGTTTATGCACCACAGATAGAATCCATCGGAGACTTAAAAGCTGGACAAGTTTTTGCTAGATTAGAAAAAGCAGGGATGTTTCCAAATCAAGCACAAGTCAACGAGACAGCAATGGTTCTAGCTGGAAAACAAATTGCACAAATGGAAAAAGCTGGAATGCTAGTCATTACGGATCCTAGCATAAAAGATACATCCTTTGAAAAGTCAGCAGCAGAGAACACAGTGATTGTTAAACAGGCAGCAGAAAAAGCTACTAATCAAGTATTGAATGATCTATACAAGCTTAACAGAGGTAAAGACATCAATAAAAAATTGACAAAGATAGCAAACCCGTCCTAACGAAGACTACTAGAGCTCTTCGGGTTGGACTAAAGGACCTTCAAAAACAAGGCTATGACCTTGCAATGATTCGTCCAATCCTTAGTAGTCTTCGAGCTAAGAATATAATTAATGACGAAGAAGAGCAAGCTCTTATAAATGGATACGCTGGGTCTCAGAACTTTGATAGAGAAACTATAGAGACTATTGCTGACTCTGCTTCACAGAAAGAAGCAGTAGTAGAGGCACTGAGTGCTTTACTTAGAGAAGATGTTGGAGAGATGCAAAATATAGAACCTATACAACCAGTAACTGAACCTCAGGCTTCAGCAGAATTAGTAAATGACCTATTATCGAGTAACAGCAAGGAGGTTGAGTAGTGGGAAAGCAAAAAAATTTCCTTAAAAATGTGATACACTATTATGAGACATCTAAGGATGTACTCCATAAGCAAGCCTCCGCTATAAATAAATATGAAGCGGAGAAAGTTAACTACATAGAGAAAGTTGCTGACTATATAGATTCTTGTGTAGAAAGAGGAAGTATACCAGACCATCTTTCAGATGTTATGAAATTAGACTTGTCTAATAATCCATCTAAATTTGTAGATCTAATGAGCAAAAGTGGTTCATTTCTAGACATAAACGCAAACATCAATACGAACACTAGTACTCATACAATGGGAAAAGCAAGCAGCTTTGAGTCTAAATCTGACCCATTTGAAGAGTGGGTATTTAATAGATAATTTTTATATATAAAAACAAGGAGCAATTAACCTATGGCAATGCAACTATATCAAGGATGGCCATTTGATGGTACAATCACAGACAATCTTCCGCTTACAACAGACGAAGGTATTGTAGCTGGAATGGCAATCAAAAAAGATGCTACCGGAAAAGCAATTAAAGCTGTTGGGGCAGCTGACGAGCTTATTTATTTTGCGATGCAAGACCAGACTGAATCTTCTGTAGCATTTTCTAATGCTCTCCCAGTGAGTTGTAACAACTATATCCTTTACACTGACCAATTTGTTGCTGCGTCTTTCGCACAAGATGACAAACTTGAAATCGGTGATACTGCTAATGAAGGCAAATGGATGAAACATGCTGGCGGAGCAAAACCGATAGCAGGTCGTTATGATGGTACAGAACAAATCAACAACAAAGAGATGATTAGAATAAAGAAATTTAACTAGTCAGCCTATAATCCATAAAGGGGATTTTTTATATGCCTACACAACACACTATGCCTGCTGCAACTTTCAATAACGCATTCGCAGATAAGCTTTTAGAAAACCAAGGCAGTGAGCTGATGCAAAAAGAAGCGGCAGTTTCTATTGGGTCTTTCATTAGATCTAGAGTAAGAGAAGATTCTTTCGTCGCTGATAAAATTTTATCTGAACAAAAGATTACTTTCGCAGACCTAGACAGATCACTTAATCTTGACAAGATGAGAAAAATTGTCGAGTTAGAACCTGACTCAATCGCACGATGGATATCATTTAGAGGCTTACCTCAATCTACTTACATAGAGCAAGAAGCAGCTGAAGTACCATTCGCAATGATTACTACTGATAAAACTATCAAAAATCTTTTTGAGCTTAAAACAAGACAAAATGATATCAGAAAAATTATTTCTGACAATCATATTAAAGATGTTCTTTCTCAACAGGACAAAAAATGGATAGAATTAGTAGACGAAACAGCAACAGCATTTGGATATATTGATACTTACGATGGTGGCTTCACAAAAAATAATGTAGCTGAAGCACTAAAACCATTAGAAGCTAGAAAGATTCCAATCGGATGTATGTTGATTAATTCAACTACAGCTAAAGAACTATTAAAATGGGACAAGAACGACATAGGTGACACTTATGTTTCTGACCAGTATACAAAAGGTGTAACAATCACTCAGCTAATGGGTATTAAACTTATCATAACAAATAAGAATGAATACGTTGCTGACAATAAAGCATATTTCTTTGGCAAAGAAGACTTTCTTGGTAAATTTTTCACACTTCAAGATACTACAGTTTACTTTGAACAAAAAGGAACATACATTATGTTCTATGCATACAAAGTACTGGGAATGTTACTTGCTAACGCAAAAGCTATTCACGTTGGTATTTTCGAAGTTTAATTCTTTTTTTTTAAAGAAGTGAGCTAATAAGAAAATGTTTAATCAAGACGACATCAGGATATTCCTACAAGACTATCCTGAACACAACCGACTATTGAACCAAGCAGAATTTGATCCAGAAATGATACGCAAGGGTATTGAGAATAGTATATCTATTTTCAATACCATTCCTCCTCCAATCATGACTATGGACCCTAAGAGACCTGAAGACTTTCCCTACAAAGATTTACTCCTAATTGGAACTACCAGCTATTTGTTGCTAGGAATGGGCCTTGCTCGTTACAGGAACAAAATGAATTGGTCTACAGATGGAGTAACAATAGATGATCAAGCAATGGCTGATGTCTATCTTCAGATGGGAAATTCAATGAAGCAAGAGTTCAAGGATGGAGTTAAGCAAAATAAAGTAGCAGAAAATTATGCAAGAGGCTGGGGCAGTACACGTTCTGACTATTCAAGTTTGGTTTATTATAGAAATGATGGAAGATATAGAACATGATATACATTAGGGACATGATTGTGACACCGGTTTATCCAAATAAAATAAGTGTTACATGGACAGTTAATAATGAAGTAGCGAATGAGAATTATAATTTTTTTCTTTATATAACTGATGACCCTACTGGAAGAGAATATACAAAGGTAAATACACTTCCAATATTAAATGAATATCAATATGATTTTACTATTCCAATTGCATTTAAGCAAGAATATATGTATATTATATTAGAGGTAGAGGTTTGTGGAGACAAGCAAGGAACTCAACCAAAATCCTTTACTTCTAAGATCTCCATGAATAACTTGCGAATAGCAAAAGAGATAATAAGACGTAAAGATTTATTACGTAACCAGTTCTCAGGGATCCCTTGCTACATAAAGAAGAGAAAAATTCTCGGAGAGACATGCACTGAATGCTCTGATCCAGTTACCGGATATAGAACTAAAACAAATTGTCTGTCTTGCTACGGAACTATGATCAAAGGAGGATACAATCCTTCTATAAAAAGAGTATGCGAGATTGTCGAAGGAGATAGAGCTATAAACAATACTGAGATCGGAGTACAAGAGCACATTAATGGGCTAATGCTTATAACATATCCATTACTCTTTAAAGGCGATATAGTAATCGAAAAAGATAGAAATAAACGGTGGTATGTTCAATCTGTTCAAAGGAATATGATTCAAACTTTTCCTGTAGACCAGAAAGTAAATATAAGGCAATTATCTCCTACTGACATGGAGTACAAATTAGATGTATAAGATACTGACAACATATGGACGTGAGGTAATTAATGGAAAAACGAAAAACATCAATAATTTTAACCGGAATAATTCTAGAACTCTTAAGAAATTATTTCAAACAAAACGACTCACCGAAATATACAAACGACCGGATTCATTCTGAGATTGACATACAAGCAGCATATAGATGGACTCCTGACGTTACACAAGTCAGGCCTGGAATATATGTAAAGAGAGAAGAAATCACTATTGGTGCACGACGTGGAATGAGTGATATTATGGTAGAAGCTGGTCCGTCAGGAGAAACGATATATAATTTTACCTATAATTGCAGATGGAGCATCTTTTGTATAAGCCCAGAGGTAGGAACAGTAGAAGAACTAGGAATGACAGTAAGTGAACTATTAATAGCTTACGCTCCAATAATAAAAAAAGATTTTAATTTCGAAAGATTTAACGTAAGAAGCATCGGCGCAGTTGGAAAAGTTGAAGAAGCAAAAGATTTCTGGATGGTCCCTATTCAAGTGGACGGCACTTCTAATGAGTCTTGGCCATTACAACCGCAAGCTTTGCCTATTACAGATATTCAGTTTAATGACACATATAACATTGGATAAAAAGGAGATGATTATATGACGGTTACTGAAAGACCGACAATCAAGATGTTCCAAGGATTTACCGAAGCCGATGCTGCCGAGGATAAGGGACTATATCCAATAGTGATAGGGCCGTTGAGAAATGCCATAACTTATGCTGATGACAAAACTGCAAGTTATGCAAACGTTTATGACAAAGATGTTGTTAACACTTTATCATATCCTGGAAAAAATAACGGTACTATTTCTGACTTCAGCAAAGTAGCTGTCTATTTCGACGAAGCTGAGCTAGAGTATTTACAGAAGGATGAAGACTCTGGAAATTATGAATTTAGAATAATTTCAAATTTTAAAAATAAAATAAGAACTGTAGCTGATGTCGATACTAATAATCTTGTATTCAAAAGTTACACAAGTCCAACTGGCATAGAATATCCACGGTCATCTATATTTGAGCGTGATATAAACGTTAATGATATTATAGAAATAACAAATGGCACAAATATTTTCAAGACTCAGATACTAAGTATCTTACATGAAGAAGAAGACTCAGTAATAGGTAGCCTCTCTACATCTAGCTTGAATAAGTCGACTCAGGCCCATTCTATTGGAAACCCAGTAATAACTGTTGTTGCAGGTGACGATACACTTGCTTCTGCAGGTACCTACCTAGGTGACCTTTCAAGTAATGTGCTAGAAGATGTATATTCCTTCACTGTTCTTTCCTCAGGAGGAGCACCTACATTTGTGATAACTCCTGCTGGCGGCAATAGTGGCGATGACGATGTAACTATTGACACTGCGATTTTTGATCACAGTATTGTTACTAGTTATGAAATAGAAGTATCTACTGGTGGAATCCCAGGAGTTGCAGCAGTGGTTGTCACAGATATAACTAACTCAGTTGTTATGTCAGAGCAAACTGTAGCAGGATTTGGATCTACATTTCCTCTTAATCTTAATGACAAAGGCACTATCTTTTCGTTTGATACAGGCGGCACTGGAACTCTAGTGTTAGGAGACGTCATCGGAGTTGGAGCTACTCCTTCAGCAGCTACAATTCAAATATCAAGCGAGTCAGGCATAGACAACGAAGCAGTGAGGCGATTTCCTGGATTTGAAAGCCATTTTACTGCTGGTTCTCTAGGCTTAACCATTTCTATCACAGATGGTGGAGATACAGTGCTGACTCAAGGCCTAAGCTTTATAGTTTCAGTAGTAAAAGCAATCACTGCTATAGTTCCTGTTGTCTCTGGAGTTTACTCCGGAACAAAAGATATGGTTTATTATTTTGAAGTAATTGACGGGGGCCCATGGGGAGAAGCTACATTTAAAACAACTTCATCCTCTACAGATGCATCAGGACCTACAATAGCAAGCGCAGCAGATACTGCTATACTAGCTGGTAGTTTCGGATTATATTTAACCTTCCCAACAAATACTCAAGGCGGGCTAGTCCTCGGAGATACATTCTCTGTACCGGTTACTGCTATACAAGATGGTGCTTTTAAAACACTAGTTACAAAGAAAAACATAGCACAGTTAGTACTCGATGCTGAGACTCCTTCTATGGGCGTGTTGACTCCTGGTGGAACTAATAGTGGAGCATCCGTGCTCGTACTCGGCGGAACATATGCTGAAGTTGGAAATGCGTTATCTACTGTAAAGACAGAGATATACACATTTGAAATAACTAAAGTTGGAGCTACCAATGTAGCAGAGATGACCATAACTAGCGCATCAGGCAAAGATGACGGAGAAGCTTTTGTCATTACAGACAACACTGGAGCAGTCGAGTTCGATGTTAATCTATCAGGGTTAACAATAAATATAGCTGATGCAGATGACAGTTTCGACCTCGGAGATACCTGGACTGTAGAAATAACTAAACAAAATCTTGGTATTTCTATGAGGCTAGTAAAGTCTAATGCAAAAGTAGATAGCTACAAAGATGATCTTCCAGGACAATACGCATGGGAAGCAAGCGCAGACACAGTGGATGTATATCAGGACATAAAACTTTTTGATTCATCTTGGAATGCAGGAACTGAATCCCTAAAAGTAATCTATGCTAAAGTATATATTGAATACTTAGCTTTCTATGGATCCTCTCTAGGAGTTAAAAAAGTTTCATCATCAGCATCTAAAGAAGATCTAGAAACTGAGCTTATGAACGTAGCCCCTGATGGAGTCCTAGGCTATGGCGTGTATATGTGTGTGAGTAACTGCCCTAATATAGATACTAAGTATCTAGCTTTAGAGACAGACGATACCGCAGGCTGGGAAAAAGCAATTAAAATTTTAAAGAAAGACCCTAATGTTTATTCTTTAGTTCCAGCTACAGATCGACAAGATATTATTGAACTTTTTAAAACTCATCTTGAAGAGATGAATGACGCTCTATCTAAAAGATGGAGACGAATGTATTGTAGTATTACTCCTCCTGACCAAGTAGATGTATATGTTAATTATACAGACGCCTACGGGACAGAAAGAGACTTGACCGCAGTATCAATAGCTAATCCTAATGAATCTAAAACAGTGTATAACTATATAGAAATTTCAGAAGACCAAGACGTTGAACTAATCCAAGATGGAGTTACCGCAAATACTCATGTTCTAAAATTTAAATTTGAAACAGACGAGAATGGTGAGATTGTTTTTGAAGAGTATGATATCACTGAAATATATAGTGACTCCTCTTTTAAAATATCTCCTGCGCTGGTGACTCCTATCAGTTCTGCATCTAAGTATGAAATTTATAAAAAATATAGCAATGATGATAAGTCAGCTTATTTTTCTACATTTGCAAAAAAACTTAAGAGCAGAAAAATATGTTTAATATTTCCTTGGGAATATATAGATAACGACGGGCAAACCGCTAGCAGCATTCACCTTGCATCTGCTATAGCTGGATTAAAAAGTTCTGTTGATCCTCATCAGGGCATAACAAATTTCGAACTACAAAATGTTGACAGTGTAGAATTAACTTATGTTACCTTTTCTGAAGACGAGATGCAAGACCTTGCAGACGATGGCGTACTTAGCGTTATACAGGAAACTGCAGAAGATGTCCCATTTATAAGACACCAGTTAACTACTAATGTAGACAGAGAAGAGTGGGCAGAACTAAGCGTAGACGTAACCTATGATAGCATCTCTTACTATATGTCTGGCCAACTTGCAGAATTTCCAGGAAGATGGAACATGTACGATGCAGCATATGACGCCGTCAGAGCAAAGCTTCTAGCTGGTATAGAAACAAAAAAAATCTCAGTAAGCGAGCAAATAGGCTCTCCAATAATAAGCGGCACAGTAGACTCTATAACGAAAAGTCTGACTCAAAAGACTAAACTCGAAATAGCTATAACATACGAAATTGTTGGACCGATGAACGTGTTATCAGTACAACAAACAATGTATATATAGGGAGGGAATTTTAAATGGCAGATATTTTTGGCAAAGAGACTAAGTTTAGGCCAGCAAATTTTGTTACCGCAGATGCTATGATACTGATTATTAGTGGTGGCGGTAGAAGTGCAGCTGAGTATTTGGTTCAGCAAGTCTCTATACAGTTTAATCAGCCCCTAAATCGTGTATACGAAATTGGGTCTGCTAATGTATATTTTGCTCCAGGTCGTCCGGTAGGAACCGTACAGTTGGGCAGAATAGTAGGTGCGCAATCAATAACTGCACTGCTAGGAGAAGCCGGCAGTGGCGTATGGACAACAGACGGAAACGTGAATAGTCATATGTTGACATTCTTTAAACGAGGAGGCAATGTAGGAGCTTATCATCTTAGTTATATTATAACTGGTGCAGTTGTAGACGGCTACAGCTCACAAACAGATGCTAATAGTCTTCTAGTTCAAGAGACTGCAAGTTTGCAGTTCGCTGGACTATCGTTCGGTTAATAGAAACTAAATAGAGCTGGGTAATATTGCCCAGTTCTATTATTTTTGCCACACCTAGTATAGCTTTGCTGCTCGATATCCTGTCCCCATATTTTTGATCTCTATAAGCTTATAATTTCATAGACGTCTGTTTGTATTTCTCTTCTCGGAGGTAATCATATATGTTAAACCTGCCTAGCTTATCCTCTTTTACATAACATTGCCCTCTAAATTGCCCTACCATACTCATGCTCTTTTCCTCCTTTTCTTTTCTGTCTTAAGATAATTGATTACATATTCAGCGCTAAGTCTACCAAGATTGTCCTTAGACAAAAGAGCTACGAACTTTGAGGCCACCCTACCTTCAATGCAAGCACTCATATCTTTTTCTCCGTCATATGCATGGTATCTTTTATATATTTGCTTCCTGCTATCTTAAACGATCTCCTCATCATCTCTGACCTTAGCAATGTTAAAATATTTATTCGTCCTTTAACAGTCGGATAGTGATTTTTTGTAATTGGCCATATATTGTGAAATATCATCATTATACCTCCTTTCCATTTTGACTTGGAACTGGTCACAATCTGTGACCAGTTCTGTACTCTCTTCAGGTGTAGCGACGTAGAAGAATTCATTTTCAGGAAAACGCTCTAAGTTTCTTTTAGTACATTATTAGTCTTCGTCTTGTATTGCTTGTTTTACCTTTGCTACATTCCATTTTGATACTTCTGTAAGGTCGCAAATTGCGACCAGTTCTGTACTCTCTTCA
>Ga0307992_1000970_pt1 | contig 17353 bp, 22 predicted proteins | sample EllFjometagen133_FD_203162 | JGI IMG/M metagenome (GOLD analysis project Ga0307992, IMG submission 203162) | Marine microbial communities from Ellis Fjord, Antarctic Ocean - #133 | ecosystem: Environmental > Aquatic > Marine > Unclassified | place: Southern Ocean | collected 2014-10-08
CAATTATTGCAACGATTTTATTAATTGCACTTGTAATTATTATTGGGGTAATTATTTTTTTCTGGATGAAATCAATGACTCAAGAAGCAGTAACAAAATTTGATAATCAAAATATTGAAATGGTTTGCAATAATGTGAATTTTTATGCAACTTATTCAGGAGGAATATTATATCTTTCTAATAATGGAAATATTCCTATTTATGATTTTAAAATAAAAATTGAAGATGATGGTTCATATTCAACATCAGAATTAAGTAATCTAACTGATAATCTCAAGTTTCCTGAAACAGGATTAAATCCAGGAGGTGCTTTTTCAGGAGATGTTAATGTAGGAAATCCAGAAAAAATAACATTAATTCCAATTTTAATTGGAAAAAATGAACAAGGTGAGGAAAGAACTTACACTTGTGAAGGAATGGGGCAGGAGATTGTTATATAATGAAAAAAAAAGCAATTTCTCCAATTATTGCAACAATATTAATGATTGCTTTAGTGATAAGTATTAGTGCTGTGGTTTACAAAGTGACAAAAAATATGGTTGAAGAAAATTTAAAAAAATCAAAATCATGTGCAAAGATTTATGATAAAGTTTTAATAAACAGCGAATATACTTGTTATAATGATTCAAATCGTTCTCTTATTTTTACAATAAACAGAAAAGACATAGATATAGATGGATTATTAATTTCTATTTCAAATAAAACAGATTCAGAAGTTTATAAATTACCTTCTGAACCTAGAAATTTGGAAATGTTAAATGTTTCTGGTAGTAATTGGATTAATGCAACTTTACTTGAAAAAAATTCAGGAAAAAAATATCGTGCATTAGGAATTAACAGCAAACCAAATTCAATAAAAATTGCAATAATTATTAATGGAGATTCGTGTGGTATTTTTAATCCTTTAAATGAAATCTCTGTTTGTTCTTAAATATTTTTAAAAAGCTAAAACTAAAAATATTTAAATTAAATTCTCATGAATAATATATGAAAAAGGTGATAAAAAAAAGAGGGCAAGTTTGGATTGAAACTGTTATTTACACATTAATCGCATTAATACTTCTTGCAACAGTTCTTTCATTTGCAAAACCAAAAATAGAAGAATTGCAAGACAAAGCAATTATAAGCCAATCAATACAAATGTTAGAAGAAATTGACAATACTATTGAAGAAATTAAAACAGTATCAGGAAATAAAAGAAGCATTGAATTAGGAATTAAAAAAGGTTCTTTAACAATTGATAGTAAAAATGATTTAATAATTTTTGAAATAGATAGTTTATATGATTATTCAGAACCAGGAGCAGAAATAAAACAAGGAAAAATAATTATTTATGACAATAAAATTGGAAAAATCAATAAAATAAATGCAACATTAAATTATTCTGGAAAGTATAATATTACCTGGGATAATAAAGAAAACTTGTATTTACTATCGAAATCCTCAACTCCTTATAAATTATTTATTTCAAGTAAAGAAAATAATACAATAAATTTTGAAAATGCCCAATATAAAACCTAGAAAAAAAGAAATGCTGGATTTGCTGAAATATCCTAGACCTAAAATTAATTTTTCACCTCAAGTTCCAGCTTTAAAAAAAATTAAAGATAAAAGAAAAGTAGATTTAAGATATTGTTTAATTTCTCCTTTTGCATATACTCACATTTATTGGAATGAAAAACAGCACGAATTAATTTATAAATTAGAAGAACCAACATTAACCCAACAAGAAAAAGAATACAAGGACCAATTAATTATTACTATGAAAGATATGATTAATTTTGACATAACTATTAAAAAAGATTTAGAAGAATTGTTAGAATATATTGACCAAAGATTTAAAATATTGGCAGTAGAATTAGGCATGAATTTTTCTTATGAAAGTTATAAAAAAATATATTATTATCTTTGTAGGGATTTTGTAGGATTAAATGAAGTAGAACCTTTGCTAAAAGATTTTTTTATTGAAGATATTGAATGCAATGGCATTAATACTGTAATTTACATTGTTCATCGTTATTATGGAAATATAAAAACAAATATTTCTTTTGAAAGTATTGCTAAAGCTCAAAGTTTTGTTGAAAAAATTTCACAGAGATGCGGGAAGTATATTTCTTATGCAAGCCCAATTCTTGACGGCTCTTTACCAGATGGTTCAAGAGTAAATGCTACATATACTAAAGATGTAACAAGCAGAGGACCAAGCTTTACAATTAGAAAATTCACAAAAATTCCTTGGACACCTCCTCAATTAATTTCATTCAAAACATTAAGTATGGAAATGTTGGCTTATTTATGGTTATTAATTGAGAATAAAATGAATATTTTAATTGCAGGAGGAACAGGAAGTGGTAAAACAACTTTGTTAAATGCTCTTGCTTTTTTCATTCCTCCAGAAGCAAGAGTTGTATCTATTGAGGACAGTGTAACAGGAGATTCTAGAATTATTATTAGACAAAAAAACAAAATAAAAAATATTACAATTAAAGAGTTTGTTGATAAAAAAATAGATGCAGAAGTTATGACATTAAATGAAAAGCAAAAAATTATTTTTGTAAAGCCATCTGATTATATTAAGCATATTGTTAAAAAAGACATTTATGAAGTTACAACTTCTACTGGAAGAAAAATTAAGATAACCAAAGACCACTCTCTTTTCTCCCTTGGAGATTCAGGACTTAAAGAGATAAAACCAATAGATTTGAAAGAAGGAAAATCATTTATCGCTGTTCCAAGAGTTCTACCAATTAAAGGTAAAAAGATTGATGAAATAAATATTATAAAAAATCTTAAGGTATTTGAAAATGATTTTTTAGTGGGAGAACCATTAAAGAATTTTTTTGAGAAATATAAATTAAAAGATTTTGATGTTAAAAAGGAAAAATATAGATGGTGGAAGAAAAATAATTTAATTAAAATTAAAGATTTTTTAGAAAAAGATTATGGGTTTTCTCATATTGAATTAAAAAAATTAAAAATTAAAAGCAAAAATACTTCTTCTATTCCGGTGATATTTAAAATTAATAAAGAATTTTTAGAATTTTGTGGATTGTGGCTCGGTGATGGAAGTTATGATAATTATAATGCAAATTCTGTAATTGTTTCAAACCAAGATGAAGAATGCAGAAACATAGTAAAAAGAGTTGCAAAATATTTAGAATCAAATTATTCTCTTATGAATGATGGGGGGGTTTCAATGAGAATTCACAGCACTATATTTTATAAATTCATGAAAAAAGTTTTAAGATTTGATGGATATTCTAATACTAAAAAAGTCCCTGATTTTATTTTGAATTTATCAAATGAACAAATTAAGCATTTTATAAGAGGGTATTTTAGTGCAGATGGAACTGTAAGTAAATATGAAATTTCTTGTTGTTCCCAGAGCCAGGTTCTTCTTGAAGATTTTCAAACTTTGTTTTTAAGACTGGGCATAATTTCAAGGATTAATAATTCAAATAGAAAAGATAGGTGTATGAATCTCAACCTTTCTTCTTCAGAAAATATTGAAAAATTCAAAGAAATAGGTTTTCTGCAATTTAGAAAAAACAATAAACTTTATTTGTTAAATAAAAAAGCGCATCATTCTTGTTCAGATGTAATTCCTATGAGTATTGAAAAAATAAAAGAATTAAATGTTATTTCTAATGTGAAATTGCAACATGGTTATCTTAAGGGGAAATTTAATGTTGGAAGAAATTATATGCAAAAAATTGCCCCTATAAATTCTGAATTTAATGATCTATCGCATAGTAATATTTTATGGGATAAAGTAATGAAGGTTAAAAAAATTTCTTCAGATAAGATTGAGGTTTTTGATTTAGGTATTCCAGAACATGAAAAATTTTTATGCAACAACATCTTTGTCCATAACACAAAAGAATTAAACCTTCCTCGAGAAAACTGGCTTCCAAGTGTTGCAAGAGGCGCAACTGGAATTGAAAAAGTAGGTGAGATTGATTTGTTTATGTTATTAAAAGCATCTTTTAGACAAAGACCTGATTATATTATAGTTGGTGAAATTCGAGGGAAAGAAGCATTTGTATTATTCCAAGGTATGGCATCTGGTCATGCTTCTCTTTCAACAATGCATGCAGAATCAGTAGATACCGTGATAAAAAGATTATCAACTCCACCAATTAGTTTATCTCCTACATTAGTAAATGTATTGGATTGTATTTGTATTATGAGCCATGCGGTAGTTAAGAAACAAGAAACAAGAAGATTAAGAGAAATTGTAGAAATTCTAAATGTTAATGAAAAAGGATTTGCTTTAACAAACACACCTTTTATGTGGAATCCTGCTGAAGACAATTTTTATTTTAAAAGAAATAGCAAAATATTTGAAAAAATTTCTTTAAGATCCGGCAAAACAATTCAAGAATTAAATTTAGAATTTAAAAGAAGAGTTCAAATATTATATGTCTTAACTAAAGAAAAAAAATATGGTTTTACTGAAGTTCAGGATGTTATTAGTGAGTATTATAAAAATCCTCTTGGAGTTTTAAGAAGATTTAGGATTGAGTAATTCTTGAAAAAATAAAAGCTGAATTTTCTAATGAATAATTTTAAATAGTATTAAATCTTATTTTATTTTATGGCTGAAATAAATATCAAAGTTGATGTTCCAGAGGAATTTAAAGAAAAGTTTGAATTGTCTTTAGCTAAAGCTATAAAACAATTTGTTAGAGAACTTGAATTTGGGCTTGCAGATGAAATTTTATTGGAAAGTAAATTAACAGATGAGCAAGTAGAAAAACTTTCAGATGAATTAAAAACAAAAGTAGCTGAAAGACATGGATTGAAAATTTAATATGTTGATTCCTGATTTATTAATAATAGATGCTAATATTTTATTTTCTTTTTTTAAAGCTAATTCTTTGAGAAGGCGTATTATTAAACAAAGAGATTAAATTTATTTCTCCGGATTTTGTTTTTGAAGAATTATTAAATAATAAAAATAAAATTATGAAGTTTTCAAGAATTTCTGAGGCAGAATTTGGGTTTTTATTTTTTCTATTGCAAAAAGAAATTAATACTTTTTCAGAAGAAAAATATAGGGAGTTATTGTCTGAAGCAAATAAATTATCCCCTCATACAAAAGATGATTCATATTTTGCCTTGGCATTAAAACTTAATGCTCCTATTTGGTCTGATGAAAAAGAATTTAAACAGCAAGATGAAATAAAAATTTTTTCAACTAATGAAATTTCAAAAGAATTGTTCGGGTTGTGAGGTTTCCTTTTTTTTAAGGAAGGGTTTTTTTGGATTTAATGAAGTTCAGGATGTTATTAGTGAATATTATAAAAATCCAGAAGGTGTTTTAGGGAGATTTGGGATTGAGTAATTCTTGAAAAAACCAAAAGTTTTAAATATAACTAAATCTAATTAAATTAGATGGAAATTGAAACAATTGCCAAAAGATGGGGAAGTTCTATTGGAGTGGTTTTACCAAAATCAGTTATAGATGCCAGAAAGATAAGAGAAAATGATAAAATAGTAATTGAAATTAAAACACAACCTCTTATGGAGGGTATGTTTGGCAAATATCCAAGAACTTCTAAAAGAACTGCACAAGAACTTAAAGATGAAGCAAGAAAGGGATGGGATTGATTAAATATTTTTGGGATACTTATGCTGTTGTGGAATTTATTTCGGGTAATCCAAAGTTTGCAAGATTTTCTCAAGAACCTGTTGTAATTACAATATTTAATCTTGCAGAAATTTTTTGGGTAGGATTAAGGGAATATGAAGAGAAAGAAGCTGAAGAAATTTATGAAAGTTATAAGCAGTGTGTGGTTGATGTAGATGACGAGGTAATTAAAGAAGCAATAAAATTTCGAAAAAAAGTTTATAAGAAGAAAAAAATTTCATATGCTGATGCTATTGGTTATGTTTATGCTCTTAAACATGGAATGAAATTTTTAACAGGAGATAAAGAATTTAAGAATTTGGATAATGTTGAGTTTGTTGGGAAATAGTTAAAAGATTTTCAACTTCTTTAAGAATTTTTTTTCCTAAGGCAGTTATTTTGTAAAATTTAAAAGCTCTGTCTTCAGGATTTTTACAAACTATTAATTTTTTTTCAAGCAATTCTTTAAGGGTTCTTGAGGTATGCGATTTATACATCTTTGTTGTTTTCATTATTTCTGGTTGGCTTCTAGATTTTTCACTTAAAATTTTAAGAAGTTCTAATCTTCGTTTGCTTCTTGCAATCAAACTAATAATTTTTGGATTACCCATATACCTAGCGAGTAACCATATTTTTTATTCTAAGGTTACCTTTTGGGTTACCAAATATTTAAAAACCATTATTCACTAATAATCCCAGATAAAGCAAATTCCTAAAGAATTTGTATTATCCCTTTTTTAATAAAAAAAGGAATAAATCACTAAACTTGGGGCAAAATTATTTGCCTCACTCTTGTTTAACAAGAAAAACCATAGAATTGAGAAGGAGGTAAAAAAATGAAAAATAAAAATTTAATGTTCGCAGTTTTTTTAGTTAGTGCTGTGTTAATGGTTTCCTTAGTTAGTGCAAGTTGGTTAACTGGTTATTCTGTAAAAGAAGGAAAAACTATTCCAGGGACAAATATTGCAATTAGTAAAATTGACGCATCTGCAAATACTGCTGTAATTAGTGGAAAGGAAATTCCAACAGGAGGAACTTTTGAAGCTGAAGGAAACACTTATATGGTTAAAGAGATTAAAAGAAATTTTTGGGGAACTAAAAAAGTAGAAATTATGCCTGCTCCAGCTAAACAACAAGCAAATGATCTTCCAACAGACCAAACAAATTGTGTAGATAGTGATGGTGGATTGGATTATTATGTATGGGGAAATATAACCTCTGGAAATCTTGCTTCTGGTGTTGGGATAACACAAGATACTTGTTTGGGTAATAATGAACTAAGAGAAATGTTCTGTTCTAATAATCTTGGAACACCTCAATTATTTGATTGTTCTAGTGTAGGTATGATATGTCAGGATGGGGCTTGTATTGAAGAAATTCCAACACCAACAACTCATACTCATTTGAGTGATTATGTTTTAAGAAAGATGGGTTTTGAGATAAATGCCGATAATTATGCAACAGCTTTAAATGAACCAAACACGTGGGTAAGCATTCCAATTTCAGGAAACGATCAAGAAGTATCAGGTAGTTCTGCCTCAATATTAATTTCTGGGGGGCAAATGAGATTAAATGCAATTGTCTCTTGCGATTCCGATGAAGTAATGTTAGGAGGAGGTTATCTAATTGGTGGAAGGAACATCCCTGAAGCAACATACAAAATTACAATGGCTGGTCCGAAGAATTCAGGGACATTTGGTAATGGGTATAAAATAGAGATATTTGAACCTTATATAGATATAACTCCACAAGATAATATTGATGATGAGGGGATTGATGATGGGTTTATTTATGTAACATGTGCTAAAATAGAACCAACATTACATGAGTTTGGACAAGACCACTAAAATTCTTTTATTTTTTTCTTTCTTTTTTATTTTTTTCTTTTTTTCAAAACTCAGCGAGAGCTTTGATTATTAAGACTTTTTCTTTTTCTGATTTTTTAAAACAAACCGCAGGAATAACAAAAATATGCGTGTTTTTAATTTTAGTTTTATATGAATTATTCAAATTAATAATAATTCCTTTTTTTGGTTTATAAATATTAATAAAACTTCTTAAGGAACGAGTAATTTTTAGTTTTAGTTTAACTTCCATAAAGTCATAAGTTAAAATTAAGCCTTGTTTTAGTTTCTCTTTTTTAATGAAAGAGTTTTTAGAGAAATTGGTTTAAAATAAAGTTTCAATATTCAAAAATGTAAGAGTTTGAAAAAAAGAGAGCATAGTTACATTTGAAACTAAGTTATAGTTACAATTGAAACAAAAAGTTTAAATATAGTAAAAGCTTACTTTTTGTATGAAAGTTGAAGATCACTTAAAGAATATTAATGAAAGTTTAGAAGTAATTAAAGAAAACATTCAAAGAGGAATTCAAGATAGGCAAAGAAATATTGGGTTTAACACTTCTGTTGCAGGAGTTGAAATGTTTGAAGTTTTTTTACATAAAGAAAATCTTCTTCATCCAAGTTCAATTCTTAAACACAATTGGTTTGGTTCTGAAAAGATTGCAAATAGAAAATTAAATTTTGATTTTTCTGATAAAAAGAAAATAATTGAATTATTATGCAAGATTGAAGAAAAAAGAAATATTCTTTGCTATGGAAAAAGAAGACCTGTCTCTGAAATTAAATCTACTTTAGATTATTTCAATGAATTAAAAAATATCTTTGAATCAAAAGGATTAAAATGGAATTAATAAGCTATGCAATGGATTTTGCATCTTTTTTAATGCAAAATCTCAAAGAAAAAGATAAAGAAAAAATAAAATCAATTATTTTATTTGGAAGTGTTGCAAGAGAAGAAGCAACTAAGAAAAGTGACATAGATTTTTTTGTAGATGTTTTCTTAGAAAATAAGGCGCTTGAAAAAAGCATTTTAAAAATTAAAGATAAATTTTTTAATTCTGTTAAATTTAAAGATTATTGGAAGTTATTTGATGTAAAAAATGAAATTAATATTATTGTTGGAAAATTAAAAAAATGGAAATTAAGAGATAGTATGCTTGGTAGTTCAGTTATTCTTTATCAAGGGTATTCTCCAAAATTAGAAGATGGGAAAAATAAAGTTCTTCTTTTTTGGAGTGTTATAGATAATAATTCAAAAAGAGTTATGTTAAATAAAAAATTATTTGGATATTCTCATTATGGAAAAAAATACAAGGGGCTTTTGGAAGTTTACGATGGAATTAAATTAGGTACAAATGTAATTTTAATTTCAGTAGAACAATTAAATTTGTTTTTAAAAGAATTTAGAAAATTTAAAGTAAAAGTTAAAATTAAAAGAATTTTTGAGTATGAGGATTAAGGTATTGTCAAAATTCGCTAAAAATGTCTGACCACATCTTAGAGTGAAAGATTTGTAAAATCTTTCTCACACTCTGAATGAAAGTTGTCGCCCTGTGGGAAACAAAATTTATTCAAAATTTTGTTTTAAGGATGTGGCTTGTCCAGACATTTTTCAAGACACGAATTTTAACTAGCCAATATCTTTAATTATCCCCACACTAAAGTGTGTGGTTTCAAATTTATTACCTAATGATTATTTTAATGAAAAAAAGTCGGGGCTGTTACTTCTACCGTTTTAGTTAAGAACAGGAATAATTTTATTTTAAAACTTCAGTCAATTGAATATAAAGTTATTAAATTTTCAAGAAAACTTTTGGAATTCTTAGATTCTATTTATGTTAGATTTTAACTTTAGTAACTTTTTTTACCATTTGGTAAAATTAATTACTTATTCTTTATAAATTTTTTATTTTTTATTTTTTTAAAACCCAGCTTTAGCCCCAATCAAAACTTTTAATAAACCAATTTCCTTCTTTAAATTATGCTAAAAGGGGATGATATTTTAATAATTGAAGAGCAATTAAACATTTTAGAAAAAGAATCCAAGCTCTTAGAAGAATCTTATAATAAAAAAAATAACAAAGCATTTAATAATTCAAAAAAGAAGATGATTAATGCTCAAGAAAAAATAAAGGAGTTGGTAAAATGATTTCTGAACATGATGAAAATTTTGAAATAATAAAGGAAATTAAAGAAAATATTGTTCAGGAAAGATTAATTTTAAATAAAATAAAAAAATTACATGGATTAAAGCATGTAGAAGATAATAAAATTATTTCCACACAAATTAAAGATTTAAGTGAGGATTTAAAAAAATTAAATTTAAAAGTAAACCAATTATTAAAAAATTTAAACCTTCCAAAAAACTTTTTTCAACACATTTTAGGAATAACAAGAATTTTAAATGTTTTAAAAAAACAAGGACAAGGATTGTATCCAGATGAATTAGAAAAAAAAACATTAAAAAGATTAAAGGAAAGAGAGAAAAAAGAAAAAGAAAAAATTATTAAAAAAGATAATTATTCAAAATTAGCAAACAAACTTTTTTCAAATTATTCAAATAAGTTAGTAAATAAAAATTATTTTGAAACTCTTAAAAAAAACCTTAAAAAATCAAATCTAAAATATACTCCTGCAGGATATATTTCAATTATTTTTTTAACAACATTTTTATCCATAATTATAGGACTTGTTGTTTTTTTGTTTTTTTTGTTTTTCAAAATAGAACCTAGTTTGCCAATTATAAAACTTGCAGAAGATATAAGTTCAAGGGTTGGAAAATTAATATGGATTTTAATTGTGGTTCCTTTGGGAGGATTTTTAATAATTTATTTGTATCCTTCTTTAGAAAAAAAATCATCTGAAACTCAAATAGATTATGAACTGCCTTTTGCAACAATTAATATGGCTGCAATCTCTGGTTCAATGATTAATCCTGTAAAAATATTTGAAATTATTGTTTCTACTGAAGAATTTCCTTATATTAAAAAAGAATTTACAAAATTAATAAATGAAATAAATGTTTATGGTTATGATATTGTTAGTGCTTTGAGAAGTGTTGCAGCTAACACACCAAGCCAAAAACTAACTGAATTATTAAATGGTTTAGCAATAACAATTAATTCAGGAGGAGATTTAGAAGAATTTTTTAATAAAAGAGCAGAAAGTTTATTATTTGAATATAAGTTAAACAGAGAAAAAGAAACAAAAACAGCTGAAACTTTTATGGATATTTATATTAGTGTTGTTATCGCAGCTCCAATGATTTTTATGCTTTTATTAATGATGATGAAAATAAGCGGATTAGGAGTCTCTATGTCCACTTCAACTCTAACCTTGCTCATTGTAACAGGCGTTAGTATAATAAATGTAATTTTCATTGGTTTTTTACATTTAAAGGGGAATAAATAATGGAACTTAAAAAAAATCACAAAATTGGAATAGCAATAGGAATTTTAATTATAGCACTTGCTTTTTTATTTAAAGAAAGTGTTTTCTTTATTATCATTCTTGGTATGGGGATTATTATTGGAACTTCTCCTTTTGTTTTTTCTATTATTCTTGAAACAAAAAAAGCTAATGAAAAAGAAGAAATGTTTTTAGAATTTGCAAGAAATTTAGTTGAAAGTGTAAAAATGGGCTCTCCTATAAGTAAGAGCATTATAAATGTGAAAGGAAAAGATTATGGTGCACTAACACAGCATATTCAAAAATTAGCAAATCAAATTTCTTTAGGAATACCTTTAAATAAATCATTGCAAACTTTTGCAGATGATATTAATAATAAAAAAATATCAAGATCAATTATTTTAATCAGACAAGCAGAAAGAGCAGGAGGAAATATTGGAGAAATTTTAGAATCAGTTGCAGAAGCAGTAAGTATGTCTGATAAATTAAAAAAAGAAAGAAAATCTTCAATATCAAATTTAGTTGTTCAAGGATATATTATCTTTTTTGTGTTTATGATAATTATTTTAATTATGCAATTTAAAATTTTGCCAATGCTTTCAGGAATTGCAGGAATGAGTAATTTAGAGGGAATTTCATCTAGTAGTGAATTTGACATAGCAGAAATTGCAAATAGTTTTTTATATCTTCTTTTAATTCAAGGATTTTTTTCAGGATTAACAATCGGAAAACTTGCAGAAGGAAATATTAAAGCAGGAATAAAGCACTCTTTTATCTTAATGTTATTCGCATTTGTAATTTCTTCAGGAGCAAATATCCTAATTGGAGGATGAATCAATGAAAAATAAAAAAAATAAAATTTTTAAGGAAACTTTTTTTCCAAAAAATAAAAAGGCATCACACGTGGGTTTTGCAATAGCATTTGTAATTTTCATAAGTTTTTTAATTTTCTTTTATGCAATGTTTAAACCTGCAATAAGAATAGGGGATGATAAAAAAGTTATTTTAAAACAATTAGAAAATAAAATAATTAAAAATGTTTCTGCAGATTTAATTACAATTTCTATAAAAAAAGATTCTCTTGAAAATTGTTCTAAAATTAACTTAAGTTCTTTAAATATAAGTTATACAAATTTCACAGTTAGAAATAATCAAGGAATTATTAATTCAAATTTATCTGGAGGGATTTTGATTGTTGAAAATAAATCAAATTTTTTTAAAATATATGCTTCAAATGAAAGTTTTAATCTTTCTGAAAATCATCTTTGTACTAGTTTTTCTAATTATACAGTTGGATTAATAAGAACTGAAAAATATATTTTTGAAACAAAAGTTATTTGGTTAATAAATTATTATAATAATAGTTATGAAACTTTAAAAGATGATTTTGAGATTTCAGATATAAATGATTTTTCATTTAGTTTTATTTATAACAATAATACAGAAATAAAAACAAATGAAAAAAATGTTTCCATAAGTGTTTATGCAGATTCAATTCCAATAAATTATATAAATAAAAATGCAAGTATAGAAGTTGGCTACATTAAAATAAAAATATGGTAATGAATAAAAAAGCATGGATGAAAGTTGTTGAAGTTTTTTTATCAATTTTATTGTTAATTGGAGTTCTTAGTGTTTTATTAATTAATCAAGGAGTTCAAGAAAAAAGTAAAAGTGAGGAAATCTACAAACAAGAATCATGGGCATTAAAAGAAATTCAATTAAATAATAGTTTAAGAGCAGATGTTCTTAATGGAGAAGTTACTTCTAATTTAAATGATACTATAAATAAAACAATGCCGGATTATTTAAATTGCACAATTAAGATTTGTAATTTATATAATGAATGTAATTTAGATCAAGAAATAAAAAAAGAAATTTATGTAAAATCTATTTTAATATTTGCTAATAATACAAATTATAATCCAAAGGAATTAAAATTATTTTGCTGGGAAAAATGAAATTTAAATTCCTTCCACACACAGCAGATATAAAATTTCAAGCATTTGGAAAAAATTTTAAAGAAGTTTTTGAAAATTCAGCTTTAGCTTTGTTTAAAATTTTTTATGATAGAAAAGTTAAAGAAAAAAAATTATTTAAAATAAAAGTAAAAGGAAATGATTTTGAAAGTTTGCTGTATAATTTTTTAGAGGAATTTTTAGTTTTATTTGATAGTAAGAATTTTTTGCCTAGTAAAATAAAAAATTTAAGATTAAATGAGAAAAAATTTAAAATAAATACAGAAGTTTTGGGAGATGATTCAAAAAATTATAAATTAAGTGAATATGTTAAGGCAATAACTTATAATGAAATGTTCGTTAAAAAAATAAAAAATAAATTTATAAGCCAGGTTGTGGTTGATGTTTAAGATGGAAATAAAAAAAATAGCAAAAAATATTTATGAAATTCCAAAACAAGGAAAAATGAATGTTCCTTGTAGGATTTATGCTTCTGAAAAAATTCTTGAAAATATTAAACAGGATAAAACACTGGAGCAAGTAAAAAATGTGGCATGCTTACCTGGAATTATTAAGGAATCTATTGCCTTAACTGATGCACATCAAGGCTACGGATTCCCAATTGGAGGTGTTGCTGCATTTGACATGGATAAAGGAATTATTTCTCCAGGAGGAGTGGGTTATGATATTGATTGCAGTATCAGACTATTGAAAACAAATTTAACTAAAAAAGATATCTTAAAAAAACAAAAAGAAATTACTGAAAATTTACAAAGAAAAATTCCTTCTGGTGTGGGAAGAGGAAGCAAGTTTCAGATTACTTACAAAGAATTAGATGAGTTGCTTAAAGAAGGTGCACCATATCTTGTTAAAAAGGGTTATGGTGTTAAAGAAGATTATTTACACATGGAAGAACAAGGTTGTATGAAAGAAGCAGATGTTTCAAAAGTTTCTGAAAAAGCAAAGAAAAGAGGTATTGGGCAGTTGGGAACTCTTGGTGCGGGAAATCATTTTTTAGAAGTGTTATTTGTTGATGAAATTTTTGATGAAAAAGTTGCTAAAGTTTTTGGTTTAAAAAAAGAGCAGGCAGTAATTTTAATTCACTGCGGTTCAAGAGGATTAGGACATCAAGTTGCTTCGGATTATATTAAATTAATGGAGCAAAAGTATGGTTTTGAAAACTTGCAGGATAGAGAATTAATTAATGCTCCGATTAAAAGTAAATTAGGGAAAGATTATTATGGAGCAATGTGCTGTGCTGCAAATTTTGCTTTTGCAAATAAACAAGTAATAACTCACTGGCTTAGAGAAGAAATGAAATGTATGTTTCCTAATATTAAAATTGATGTTGTTTATGAAGTTTGCCACAACATTGCAAAGTTTGAAGAATATAATGGAAAAAAAGTTTGTGTTCATAGAAAAGGCGCTACTAGAAGTTTTGGTCCTGGAAGAAAAGAAATTCCAAAAGATTACAGAAAAGTTGGGCAACCTGTTTTAATTCCTGGTTCAATGGGAACAGCGTCGTATGTTTTAGTAGGTTCAAAAAAATCAGAAGAATTAACATGGGGTTCAACTGTCCATGGCGCTGGAAGAATTATGAGTAGGTCTAAAGCATTAAGAGAATTTAAAGGTGAAGAAATAAAAGAAAAATTAAATAAAAAAGGGATTGAAATTAAATCAGGGAGTTGGAAATCTCTTGCTGAAGAATCTCCAGAAGTTTACAAAGATGTTGAAGAAGTTGTGAATGTTGTTCATGATTTAGGAATTTCTAAAAAAGTTGCAAGGTTGAAGCCTTTGGTGGTTATTATTGGTTAAAATCTTTACATTCCCCAATCTGCTTTTTCTATTCTTTTGATTTCAGCAATTTCTTTAAGAATTTTCATTTCTCCTGAAGAAAGTAAATCTTTGTTTTTCTTGAAATTCTTAAATTGAGATTCTCCAAGATTTGTATAAAGATAATTTTTGTTTTTCAAAATTCTTTCAAAATTTATTCCTGAAATTGACATGGATATTTCTACCCCTTCTTCTGCTTGTTCAATTGATTTTTTTTCAGATTGAATATTTTTTACTTTTCCAATTTTATCTCCCTTTTCATCAATTAAATTTAAATTTTTTCTAAGTTTTCCAGCTTCAATCCTAACACCAAAAATTGCAGGATTTGTGTTTCTAAAAACAAATTGAGGGAGTATTTTTAATTTGCAAATTGTTGTTAATCCCATTAATCTTTTTTTCTCAATTTCATTTGCTTTTTGTTTTCTAAATTCTAATGTGTCTTCTATTAATTTGTATATTACATCATTTGTTAGAATTTTTATTTTATTTGAGATTAACTCCTTGGCTTTTTCTTCAATAAAAACATTAAATCCTATAATTAAAGCATCTAATTCATTTATTTCTAAATTTGTTTTTTCAGAAATTATATCTTTTTTATTTATATTTCCAATTCCTGCTTTTACTACAGGAATGTTGCTTTGTTTTAATAAAACCAAGAGAGCTTCTAAACTTCCCAAGGAATCTGCTTTTGCAATTATTCCTTGTTTTTCGGTTTTAATAACTTCTGAAATTTCTTTTTTGAATTTTTCTTTTAATTCTTTTAAATTATTTTTATAAATTTCAAAAGGCATTCCAGGCAAAATATTTTCTTTTTCAATTAATTGAATTCTTATTCCAGTTGATGCTTGTACTTTATCTTTTGGATTGAATTTTGCACAAAGTGGTTGTATTTCTTCTAAAATTCTTATTTTTGAAATTATTGGTTTTTCAAATGAAGCAATTGCAATTTGGTCTGTTTTTTTTAATTCTCCGTCATATAAAATTGCTTCAATGTAATTTGTTGTTTTTTCTTTTTTAATTTCAAGCATTACACCTTTTGCATCTTTTCCTAATTCTAATTTGTTTTCAAGATATTTTTGGCTTATTCCACATAACATCATTATTAATTCAGGGATTCCTTGTTTTGATTTTGCAGAGCAGGGAACTAAAGCTATTTTTTTTGTGAAGTCATTAATATTATAATATAAATCAGAATCAAATCCATAAGCATTTAGAGAGCCAATTAAAGTCATGTATCTTTCATTGAATGTGTTTTTTACATTTATTTCTTGGGATTCAATTGATTCTTGAAGGGATAGTTTTTCATTATATTTGAAACCCGAGATATTATCTATTTTATTTAAAGCAATTAAAAAAGGAGTTTTGTTGTATTTTAGGATTTTGATTACTTCTGCTGTTTGAGGTTTTATTCCTTCGTTTATATCAATTACTAAAACAGCTAAATCTGCTAAACTTCCTCCTCTTTTTCTTAGGTTTGTAAATGCTGCGTGGCCTGGAGTATCTATTAATAAGAATCCTGGGATTTTTAGTTTAATTCCTGATTTTTCAATTAAAGGACAGGCTTTTTTTAGTTGTTCTATTGGGTAGGAAGTAAATGAGATCTTTTGAGTAATTCTGCCTGCTTCTTTTTCAGCAACACCAGTTTGTCGCAAACTATCTAGTATAGATGTTTTTCCATGATCAACATGTCCACAGATTGTTACGATTGGTTTTTTTGTTTTCATGTATTTTTAAGTATAGATTTATTTTTAAAGGTTCTTTTTCTGAAATTAATATGGAAAAAACATATGCAGAGAAAAAAACTTCTGAATTATTTAATAAGAAAATTTTTGGATTTTTGATGATTTTGTTAGGTGTTGGGATATATTTTGCTTATGTTTATGCATTTTTTTATTTTTTTGTTGTGCTTGCAATTGTTTTTTTGATTTATGGTTTTGTTAAAATAATTGAAGGTGAAAATTATAAAAAATGGGCAAGTGGGGCGTCTGGTGAAAAAATTGTTAGTTTGAAGTTAAAAGGTTTGCCTAATTCTTATTTTCTTATTGAAGATGTTTGTTTAACAAAATATGGGAACATTGATCATATTGTTATTGGTCCAACAGGAATTTTTGTGGTTGAGACAAAAAACCACAAAGGAAGAATAGAATTTAATGGAGAAGATTGGACATGCCATTCAGGCAGATTTAAAAATAAAATTAAAGATATTGGGAAGCAGGTTATTTTTTCTACTTTTGATTTAAAGAAATTTTTAATTGATGCGAATTTGATAAATCCAAATTTTTGGATTCATTCTTTGATTGTTTTTTCAAATCCTGAAACAAAATTTAATATAAATAATTTGAAAATTGCTGAAGTTTTTAATCCTGCAGGTGCGGTTAAATTTATTTTAGAGCAGGAAAAAGTTTTAGATGAAAACAAAGTTGAAAAAATTGTTAATATTTTGAAAAGATTTGTAAGAACAAATTAAAAAAAGTGGAGAGCCAAAAACCGAAATTCTAAGCTCTCCGAATGTTTAACCGAAGTCAAACAAACACTCAACCGAAGTTAAGCATAAATCATTAGAATTGAGGGTTTTTAAGCTTTTCTTTTCACACCAAAATTATAAAAAAGGAGGTTAATTTGATAAGTTATGGATGTTAAAAAATTAAATGAAAAATATGATTTAGAAATAGAAAAAA
>Ga0307992_1000971_pt1 | contig 17352 bp, 12 predicted proteins | sample EllFjometagen133_FD_203162 | JGI IMG/M metagenome (GOLD analysis project Ga0307992, IMG submission 203162) | Marine microbial communities from Ellis Fjord, Antarctic Ocean - #133 | ecosystem: Environmental > Aquatic > Marine > Unclassified | place: Southern Ocean | collected 2014-10-08
CCGAATCTGAAGCCCAGTCTTTTGATATGATCCGTGCTTCAATGAACCTGACTATCGCAAGTAGTTTGATCGCATTGGGTACTTCTTTGGAACTTCCCCTTTCCACAACCTATGTAACCTTTATGGTATCGATGGGAACATCGTTGGCCGATAGGGCATGGGGACGGGAAAGTGCCGTTTATCGTATGTCCGGTGTGTTCACTGTTGTCGGCGGATGGTTTTTGACTGCTATCATTGCCCTGCTTGTTTCAATGCTTTTTGCACTACTAATTAACTGGGGTGGTATAGTTGCAACGATATTATTGCTTGCCTTTGCTATCTTTGTTCTATTTCGCACTTTTATCACTCACAAAAAAAGCGAGCAGAAAGAAGCGTCTCTCCATGAAGATGAAGATAATAACGATATTCTTGATATGTGTAATCACCATACAATAAAGATTCTTGATCAGATACCTGAAATACTCGAAAAAAATATCAAAGCCTGCTACAAAGAAGATCGTAAAAAGATAAAAGAATTACATGAACAGGTAAAATTTCTCATGTTGGATACCAAAAATCGCAAGAACAGTTTTACTGTCCGCTTGCGAAATATTGAGGAAGAATCCTTAGAGTTTGGCCATTTCTATTTACAAATGTTGCACTACATCCGTGAGTTTTCACACAGTATTAATTATGTGGTTGATGCCTCGTATGAACATATTTATAACAATCATCGCGGTATCAATAACGAACAATACGAAGAACTTGTATATCTTTGTGAACACCTTGAAGATATTTTTAAAGATGTTAAGAAGGCAATTATTAAGCAAAATTTTGAAAAGAAAGCAAAGATAAAACGCAAACAAGAAAAGCTTTTGGATCATATCAGTGATTGTCAAAGCAATCAGGTTAAACGTATTAAGCACGGGAAGACCAATACGCGAAATTCCATGCTATATATGACAACGCTTTTCGGTGTCAGAGATCTGCTCGTTCATATTATTCGATTATTAAAAGTTCAGAGTAAATTTATGCCAAACGAAAAATCAGTTGAATCGCGAGGTAAAGGTGATAATCCTGCTCAAACCAGGTTGCCCCTATAACGATATGTTTATTTGCAATATATCTATCAGTCAAACAAAGAAAATTGCAAATATATTTCTTATTTTCCGGCTTTCAAAACAACACAGCAACAAGGCAGAAATGAATGTTGAATTAATTCATAAAAAAGTGTTTTGTCAACATCAAAGCGTGCATTATATTCTATAACACATATAGGAGAAAAACATGGCAATATATATCATTATGGTGATCTTATTGTTCTTTCTAGCGGTCTCGGATCTCATGGTTGGAGTGACGAATGATGCCGTCAATTTTCTCAACTCAGCCCGAGGGGCACGAGCTGCAAAAAACTGGGTGATCTTGCTCATCGCGTCTGTAGGTATTTTTGTAGGTGCGACCTTTTCCAGCGGAATGATGGAAGTGGCCAGAAAGGGTGTATTCCATCCGCAGGAATTTTTCTTTTCGGAAATTATGATCATATATTTAGCTGTTATGTTGACGGATGTCATTCTTTTAGACGCCTATAATTCATTGGCATTACCGACATCGACAACGGTATCTATCGTATTTGAATTATTGGGTGCTGCCGTAGCAGTTTCACTCTTAAAGATCGGTCGGAATCCACTCGAAACTGTCGCAGATCTTCCTAAGTATATCAACTCAGATAAAGCATTAATGATTATTTCGGGAATTTTGTTATCCGTTATCATTGCCTTTACGGTGGGTGCTATCGTGCAGTTTTTTACGCGATTAATATTTACATTTAAATACAAAAAGAATCTTGATCGTTTTGGTGCTATTTGGGGCGGAATATGTATTGCGATCATCACATTCTTTATTTTGATCAAGGGTGCAAATGGTTCGTCTTTTATGACTCCGGAAGCAAAAGTTTGGATCTCTGCCAATACTTGGTTGATCTTAGGTGCATCTTTTGTGGGCTGGACCATTATTGTCCAGTTGGCACGTTGGATATTCAAGGTTAACGTACCTAAAATGATTATTCTTTTTGGTACTTTTGCACTGGCGTTTGCTTTTGCAGGAAACGACCTTGTGAACTTCATTGGTGTTCCTTTGGCCGCGTTCAAATCTTTTCAGGGTTTTGCTGCGGTGCCGGGTGCTGATCCAGCGACCTTCTCAATGGCATTTTTATCCGGGAAAGTTCATACAGAAACCTATATGTTGTTGATCGCCGGCGCGATCATGGTTTTTACCTTGTGGACATCAAAGAAATCAAAACATGTTTCCAAAACTGAATTGAACCTAACAAAACAAGATTCTACAGAAGAGCGCTTTGGCTCAAGTGGTTTATCACGGTCTGTTGTTCGCATGGCGGTTAACAGTTCCCATACTCTTAAAAAAATATTTCCTGCTCGAATTCGGAATGTGGTCAATAGTCGCTTTTCGCGTCCTGTGATGAGTTCTAAATCTGAAGCTCAATCCTTTGATATGATCAGAGCGTCTATGAACCTGACAGTTGCTTCATCATTGATCGCATTGGGTACTTCATTGGGATTACCTTTATCAACAACCTATGTAACCTTCATGGTTTCCATGGGTACAACACTTGCAGATAGGGCTTGGGGTAGGGAAAGTGCTGTTTATAGAATTACAGGTGTGTTCACTGTGATCGGCGGATGGTTTCTGACTGCTATCATGGCATTTACGGCATCCTTGATTTTTGCCATCTTGATCGATCTGGGCGGAATATATTCTATTATTGCCCTATTCGGACTTGCCCTTTTCTTACTTTATCGGGCATATTGGGCGTTCAGAAAAAAGGAGCAGGCAAAAGAAGATGCCACGCAAGAAGAAGAAAGCAATGACATTATGGAGATCTGTAATGATTATACAACAAAGATCCTTAACCAGATCCCTGAAATGTATGATGATATGATTGTTGCACTCCATAAGGAAGATCGTAAAAAGCTTAAAGAATTAGTCAAGAGAGCGAAAAATCTTCTCCTGACAACTAAAAACCGCAAGAATAATTTCACGGTTCGCTTGCGAGAAATTGAGGAAGATTCATTGCAGTATGGACACTTTTACTTGCAGATGCTGCATTATATCCGGGAATTTGCCCGCACGATGGATTCAATGATCGAAGCTTGTTATGAACATGTTGAAAACACACATTTTGGTACAAGCAAAATTCAAAATGATGAATTAACCAAGCTTTCAGAAGATCTTAAACATATATACACCTCAATAAGCAGGATGGTTAAAGAACAGAACTTTGAGATGAAAGAATCTTGTAAACAAACTCACGAAGAAGTGATTGATATGATCGTTGAATTCCAAAAAAATCAGGTACGTCGAGTTAAGCACGATGAAGACACACATACAAGAAATTCAGTTTTGTATCTGACTTTAATGGCCAGTACAAAAGATTTGGTCGTTGATGCTATCCGCCTGCTGAAAGTACAGAGTAAGTTCACGGTGGCTGAAGAAGAGGGAATTGTAGCTGTTACACAGACCGATTTAACTTGATAAGAAGCGAACTTATTCTTATACTTCGCGAATTGACGTGTAACAAAAGGGAGGAAACATGTTAGGAGTTCAAAACAATCTATTTTGGCTTGTTCCGAGTACTGCGATTGTCGCTTTAGGCTTCGCTTGGTTCTTTTTCAAACAAATGATGAAGAATTCTGAAGGAACACCCAGAATGGCTGAAATTGCCGAGCACGTTCGTAAAGGTGCTATGGCATATTTAAAACAACAATATAAAATCGTTATCATTGTTTTTGTGGTTTTAACGATCTTATTTGCTTTAATGGCCTATGTATGGAAAGTTCAAAACCCTTGGGTTCCTTTTGCTTTTCTATCTGGTGGCTTTTTCTCCGGTTTGGCCGGATTTTTTGGCATGAAAACAGCAACTTATGCATCTGCCCGTACCGCGAATGCTGCTCGTGAATCCCTGAACAAGGGTCTTCAGATCGCTTTTCGTTCGGGTGCTGTGATGGGTTTAGTCGTTGTTGGTCTTGCCCTGCTTGATATTTCCGTCTGGTACATTGTGCTGAACGCTTTTATAAAAGATGGCGATCCCGCACATAAGATGGCAATTATTACAACAACCATGTTGACCTTCGGTATGGGCGCTTCAACACAGGCATTATTTGCTCGTGTTGGTGGTGGTATTTTTACTAAAGCTGCTGACGTGGGTGCTGATCTTGTGGGTAAAGTAGAAGCCGGTATCCCTGAAGATGATCCTCGTAACCCTGCTACTATCGCTGATAATGTGGGTGACAATGTGGGTGATGTTGCCGGTATGGGTGCTGATCTCTACGAATCTTACGCAGGTTCTATTCTTGCTACAGCCGCTCTTGGTGCCGCAGCTTTCATGAAAGATACCACTATGCAGGTTTCTGCAGTTTTTGCTCCAATGATTATCGGTGCTGTTGGTACCCTGCTTTCCATTATTGGTATTTTTGCAGTTCGCACAAAAGAAAATGCCACACAGAAAAACTTATTGAGTGCTTTGGGCCGCGGTACTAACCTAAGTTCCGTTCTAATAATGATTCTTTCTTTCTTTATCTTGAAGATACTTAATCTCGAAAATTATGTTGGTGTTTGGCTTTCAATTGTTATCGGTTTGATCACCGGATGGGCAATCGGAAAAGAAACCGAATACTTTACATCAGCAGCTTACGCACCAACTAAAAATATTGCTAAACAATCTGAAACCGGTCCGGCAACCGTTATTATTAATGGTATTGGAACCGGTATGCTTTCAACGGCCTTCCCTGTTATGACCATTGTTGTTGGTACAATTCTTGCTTATTTAGCCGCTGCCAGTTGGAATTTTGACAATATGTCTATGGGTCTTTATGGTATTGGTATTGCTGCAGTTGGTATGCTTTCTACTTTAGGTATTACCTTAGCAACAGATGCTTATGGTCCCATTGCCGATAACGCAGGTGGAAATGCTGAAATGGCTGGACTTGGTGAAGAAGTTCGTAACCGTACAGATGCTTTGGATTCATTGGGTAACACCACAGCTGCTACCGGCAAAGGTTTTGCCATTGGTTCAGCTGCATTGACAGCACTTGCACTTCTTGCTTCTTATATTGAAGAGATCAAAATTGGCTTGATCCGTATTGGTGAAACAACTCTGATAATTGGTGAAAAAGTTATCCCGACTGTAACAGCTACGCTTTCTGATTTCATGACATATTACAATGTAACACTTATGAACCCAAAAGTTTTGATGGGTATGTTCATTGGCGCCATGATGGCATTTTTATTCTGTGGTTTGACCATGAATGCAGTGGGTCGCGCAGCCGGTGCCATGGTGGATGAAGTCCGCCGTCAGTTCCGTGATATCAAAGGTATTCTTACCGGCGAAACAGAACCTGATTATGCCGCTTGCGTTGAGATCTCAACTAAAGGTGCACAGCGTGAGATGCTTCTGCCGTCCTTATTGGCAATTATTGCTCCAATAACAGTTGGACTTATCTTTGGTGTTTCCGGTGTTATGGGTCTTTTGACCGGTGGTTTGGCTGCCGGTTTTTCATTAGCTATCTTCATGTCTAATGCAGGTGGTTCATGGGACAATGCAAAGAAATACATTGAATCTGGTGCCCATGGTGGTAAAGGTTCAAAAGCACATGAAGCCGCTGTTATTGGCGATACTGTTGGTGATCCTTTCAAAGACACCTCAGGTCCGAGTTTGAATATTTTGATCAAGCTTATGACCATGGTTGCTATCGTAATGGCCGGTTTGACCGCAAGTTGGTCTTTGCTCTAAGCAAGCATCATAATATACAAGTACAAAGGCACGTTTTGGCGTGCCTTTGTTTTATAGCGAAATAATGTAGAGACAAAGCATTGCCTTGTCTCTACTAACAATTGACACAAACCCAATTTATGATTACATTAACAAGATGTAAAAAATGACTAATTTACGAGGAATGATATGACTGAATCAAAACGTCTGGTCGCCTTAGATGTATTTCGCGGTGCAACCGTTGCATTAATGATACTGGTGAATAATCCCGGAAAATGGGGCGCTCAATATGGTGCTTTAAAACATGCACCTTGGCACGGCTGGACACCAACAGATTTCGTTTTTCCATTTTTCCTTTTTATCGTTGGCGTTGCAATGGCATTTGCTTTTAGAAAATATGATTATAAGCTTAATAAAGATGCGACGAAAAAAATTATCAAGCGCACTCTTATTATTTATGGATTGGGAATCTTTTTAGGTCTCCTGCATCCTGTTGCGGGTAATACATTTGGCGAAGTAGTCCGCAATCTTTTTGGTAACTGGCGCTTGGTGGGTGTATTACCAAGGATCGCACTGTGCTATCTGTTTGCTTCTCTTTTAGTTCTAAAATTTAACAAAAAGACAGTGATGTGGATTGCGGGCGGTATTCTTGTGGGTTATTGGATTCTTCTGGCGTCAACAGGTGGTTTTGGTGTTGAGGATGTATTAGTACGCAAAATTGATCTGGCCATTCTTGGTGACGGACATATTTATCACGGCTATCGTGATAGCATGGGGCAACGTATTGCCTTTGACCCCGAAGGTTTGCTCAGCACGCTCCCAGCTATCGTTACAACCATTTTGGGGTACTTTACGGGTATGCTTATACTGGAAACATCCGATAAGAAACTATTGGTTAAAAAAATGCTCATTCGTGGCGTCGCTTTTCTTGCACTTGGTCTTTTATGGGGACTTTTCTTTCCCATCAATAAACCTATCTGGAGCTCATCGTATGTTATCCTAATGGGTGGTTGGGCAATGCTGTTCCTAGGTATTTCTATCTTGTTAATTGATGTTTTAGGGTGGAAAAGCGCAACGGAACCTTTTGTAGTTTTCGGTTCAAATCCGCTCTTTATCTTTGTGCTTTCTTCAGTGTATGCAAAACTGCTTGCCTATATAAAATTTATTCCCATGAACGGTGCAATAGTCAACACTAAAACATGGTTATTTGCTAAGATCTTTATGCCCATGGCCAATTATAGTCGTATCGATGCTTCTTTGCTTTTTGCATTGACAACGATTACGATCTTCTGGGCGATCTCATTGATCCTGTATAAAAAGAAAATTTTTATTAAAATATAAAAGGAGTTCAAACATGAAACGAATTTTAACAGTATTATTACTTATTGTAGTTGTTGTTCTTATTATTTTTGTAAGTAAACGCAATGACTTGGAAGGGGTTTGGAAGTGTACATCCTATGCTCTTTTGAATGATCAAGATCAATCATGGAATGAACAAGGACCTGCCTTACATGATATGTTTGAATTGAAGATATTTGATGATGAAAAAATCGTTGTCAGTTCTTCAGGAAATGAAACTGAAGGTATATACACAATGAGCGGTGACACACTTGTTATGACAATTAAAGGAAATACTACATACTATCTACATGATAAAGAAACCCTGACTTTGGTAAAGCATCCTCGCGCAAAAATAGTGTATACAAAAACCGGCAAAATAGAAATGGAATAAAATGAAGAGACAACATATTATTGTCGTTATTATGATAGTTTTATTACTCACATCTGTGTGCATGGCGGAAAAGCCCCAAGTAAAGTTGGGTATTGATGTTTTAGAAGAAAATGGCTTTGATATTCTTAAGGGTAAACGGGTTGGCTTGATCACAAATCCAACAGGTGTGTCTCAAGATTTACGTTCGACTGTAGATATATTATTTGAGACTCCTGAAGTTAATTTGGTTGCTCTTTTTGGTCCTGAACATGGAGTAAGAGGTAACTTTGGCGCTGGTGGTATTGTTGCCGATGATGTTGATCCCATTACGGGAGTTACAGCATATTCTTTATATGGTAAACGCAATCGACCTTCACCTAAATCATTGGAAAATGTTGATGTTTTGGTATTTGATATTCAAGATATCGGTTGTCGCTCATATACCTATATCAGCACTATGGGTCGCTGCATGGAAGCCGCCGCTGAAAATGATGTTGAATTTGTTGTACTTGATCGCCCTAATCCACTAACTGGAAATATTGTTGAAGGTTCAACCGTAAGAGATGGTTTTTATTCAGGTGTTAGTGCTTACAAAATTCCTTATGTACATGGTTTGACTATTGGGGAATTGGCGCAAGTTTACAATGAAGAAAATTTACTGCGAGATGAAGATAAATGTAATCTGACCGTTGTTCCAATGAAAGGTTGGAAAAGGAAAATGGCCTTTGAGGATACCGGTTTGTACTGGGTTCCTTCTTCACCACATATTCCTGAAGGGAATACACCTCCTTACTATGTATCAACAGGCGTCATCGGTGAATTTTATCAATTGAATATCGGTGTTGGATATACGCTTCCTTTTAAATGTTATGCTGCTGAATGGATTGATGCACAAGAACTTGCCAATGCTATGAATGCTTTAAAGTTGGAAGGTGTGGTTTTTAGACCCATCGCATACACACCTTATTATGGTGCGGATGAAGGTAAAGAAGTTAAAGGGGTTCAGATTCATATTACCGATTTTAGAAAAGTGGAACTCATGTATCTGCAATTTCGTTTCTTAGAAGTACATTATAAATTATATCCCGAACATGATTTGTTTGAAATGAGTAAAAATCGCTGGAGAATGTTTGATATAGTTTGCGGTACCGATGAAATTCGAACAGAGTTCATGAAAAATCACAAATTCGAAGATATAAAACCCATTTTCGAACGCGATGTAGAAGAATTTAGGGAAATGTCAAAAAAATACTATCTCTATAAATAGGAGTTAAAATGAAGAAGATACTAAGTTTATTATTATTGATTTGCATGATTGGCGGTGTGTTATTTGCGGGAAATAACCGTGAATGGCGCGCTATCTGGTCGATCACATGGAATCAGTTTTCGGCAAGTGCATCAGCTAATGAGTTAAAAGCTCGTGCCCGAGATATTCTTGATAAACATGTAGAAGCCGGTATGAATGCTGTTTTATGGCAGGTTCGACAAGGCGGTACGGTTTATTATCCTTCAGCGATCGAACCTTGGGGTCCCTATATCGGATATAGCGATCCAGGCTATGATCCACTTGAATATGCAATTGAAGAAGCACATAAGCGCGGACTGGAGTTACATGCCTGGTTCAATACATTTCATTGTTCTAGTGATTACGCCGGTACACCGGCTGTTGTACATCCCGAATGGGTTTGTCGTGATGGATACGGCCATCCGATGGGAAGCTACGAATCTTTATCTCCGGGTCTAAAAGAAGTTCGCGATTATACGGTCAATCTTGTTGCCGAGATCGCATCAAATTATGATGTCGATGGTATTCACTTTGATTATGTTCGCTGGAATGAATATGATAATACAGAAGCGAGTGTGCTGTTCGCACAATATGCAGAAGAAAATAATCTTCCTGATGGTATATATCCTCCGGGAATGGAAGAATATCTTGAAAAAAGAGAGTCGGATTCACAATCCAACCGAGCACCTTTGGCGCCCGCTTCCAGTAACTACTATATTTTTGATGTTGAGCATCCTGAGAGTGCCGGTATTCCGGATAGTACGGATCTTTTCCCCGATGCAACACCGGGTGTAAAATTTGCTTCCTGGGGCGACTGGCGTCGTGGTGCGACAAATGTATTTATTAAAGCTGTTCATGATACGGTTCAACAAATCAAACCATGGGTTAAGGTATCCCCCGCTGCTTTAGGACGATATCGCGATGCCGGTTGGAATGGATATTACAGTACATTTCAAGATGCTGCAAAATGGTTAAATGAAGGCTGGGTGGATATGATCACTGCCATGAGTTATCATTGGAATTCCGGTACGGAATTAAGATCAGCTCTTCAGGACGATTGGTATCCATATCTTACTAAGGCTATCGCTGATGGTCGATATTTCTCACCTGGACCCCCTTCATATTTATTGAACAGCTGGGCTCAGCATCAAGATATCGTTGAAACTGTTAGAACTTTGTCTTGGGTCAAAGGATTCCAGTTCTTTGCTTATGGTGACTGGAAAGATTCACAACTGGCAACCCAAAGTTCACATACGGTATTTGCCAATAAAGCCAAACATCCCAGCTATGCTTTCTTGAATAGTGATGTTCCTGTAGCACCGACAGCCGTATGGGCAAAGAACAATGATACTTCTTATACTATGACGGTTACTCCGAATGTAAGTGTTACCGACCCACAATGGTTTGTGATCTATCGTTCAGAAGATTCTAATATTGATGTCGATTCCGATGAGATCGTCAAAATAGTATATAGTGATTCAGTATTTACTTATGACGTGGTTTTTGATGGCCTGCAATTGAATGCAGATCGTTATTACTATGCCGTTACGCAATGTAGTCGTTGGTGGATAGAATCTGCGATCTCTACTGTTGTTAATACCGATGCCTTGCTAACAACACCTCCACGTGTTGTTGCTAACGTACCGGCAAATGCGGCAACGGATATTCCCAATAACCAAGTTGTTGTCATTGAATTTAATAAAAGCATGAATGCCGATAGTCTGGCTGCAAATTTGACCATTACACCGGAACTGACAAATGAAAAAATAGTATGGAATAACCCCGGATGGGTAAAAGACGATCATCTCGTTCTGAATATTAGTGGTTCCTGGCAGTTCAATGAGAACTATACAATAACGCTGGGAACGGGAACAATAGATCAAATCGGACTGGCTATAGATGGTAATGGAGATGGAACCGGTGGTGATGCTTTTAATTTGAGTTTTACGATATCGGGTGCAGATAAAGAAGCACCAATTATTTCTTCCCGCTTCCCAGATGAAGGTGCTACTGGCTTTGATACAGATGCACCCGTTTCATTTGTCTTAAACGAACTTCTTGATAGATCAACCTTAGAAGATAAATTTACTTTCTATTATGGTGGATTTATGGTTAAACCACCTTACCTTGCTTTCGAAGGCCTGGATAAACGGACCTATGTTAATGTTAAACCCAATTCCCTCATGGCAAGTGCTGAAGTCATTACACTTGAAATGGTTGCCGGTGTTGAAGATACGGCGGGCAATGCCATGTCATCTGAAGACTTTAGTTTTACAACAGATAGTACCTACTATGAAACCCGTACAATGATCGATAATTTCGGGGGTACCTATGCTTGGTTTCGCCCAGGGTATAGTGGACAAACCACTGGTATAAATGACACGGAATCTTCTGCCTCATTTACATCGGAAAATTATATTGCAGGACAAGGAACCGATAATGATGCATTAAGGATTATTATTTCACCTGTCACTAGCAATTGGTTTTCTCGTGTTTATTCTGCTGATCTTAATGGAACTGAAGGAATTGATACAACGGGTGTTGTTCAAGCTTATGTCTTTGGAAATGGCGATTCATATGAATTTCGTTTCTGTTTGCGTGAAAGAAATAGTATCAGCGGAAATTTATTTGAAGTTTCTACATGGTATTTGGTGAATTGGGAAGGATGGAAATTAATTGAATGGAATATTCATGACCCTGAACAATTTGGAGAATTTATCAATTCAACGGGAGGAAGTCTTGATGGAACCCAATACAATTTTGACTCCATTCATCTTCGGGGTGCCGGCGATCACCCGGAAAATCCTGTGACTTGCTATGTAGATCAGTTAAGAACTGCGGAAAAAGTAGAAGGATTACCGGAAACCAACTTGCCGCCGGTAATTGAAGAAATGCCGGATACCAATGCGATGTCAGGTCAAGCTATGTATCTGTATGCTTCTTACAGCGATCCAAATTCTAATGATATTCTTACATTTCAGGCTATACCCGATACAAGTGGGGTAAGAATTCGTCTTTACGCCTCTGTACTGGGAAAAATGCGAGTTAGCATAAGGGATGAATATATCGGAACAAGTACGATAATGATGATCGCGACGGATAATGGAGTTGGAGAATTATCAGATACGGCTTATTTTGATCTTCGCGTTGATTTCAATACTTTCATTCAAGGGGTTCCGGAAAAATTTACAGTCTATCCGAACTACCCCAATCCTTTTAACCCTATTACAACATTAAGTTTTGATCTTCCTGTTGCCGAAATGGTTAAAGTCGAAATATTCAACACTCGCGGACAAAAGGTCGCAATGATCGCAGATCAGCGATTTGATGCCGGTTCATGGAATATTAATTTCGATGCAAGTTTTCTCAGCTCAGGTGTTTATATCTACAAGATCACAGCCGGAGAGAATGTATCAGTGAATAGGATGACTTTGCTTAAATAAAAAATGATTAAAGAATTATAGCTCTGTACGGAACGGTTTAAAACCGTTCCGTACATTTTTATATCGCTAAATGAATTTCTAACGAAGAAACCGTTCCGTACATTTTTATATCGCTAAATGAATTTCTAACGAAGAAACCGTTCCGTACTTTTTTATATCGCTAAATGAATTTCTAACGAAGAAACCGTTCCGTACTTTTAATATGTGCCTAATGATTTTCTGAAGGGGGTATTTTGGGATTATTCCTTATATAAAACCTAAAATCATCAATTTCATTATTAAATTTTCTAATTATTCTATCATAAAATGATTTATGCCACTTAAAATCTCGATTTATGCGCATATCATTAATTTTGCGTGACGAAAATGTTTTAAAAGCTCGTATCAATTCTGGTAGACCATGTGCTTTCTCTTTTGTAAGGAATGGTTTCAAGCCATTCCTTACGTGAACGCCATCTACAATATGAATAATAGCATGAAAATGATCAGGCATAATAACATATTCATCTAAAATAATATTATTATAATGCTTGGGAAGATCTGTCCAACATTTATTTGTTATTAATCCGTATTTGTTTAATAACATTTCTCCCCTGACAATATCTCCGAATCTAATATGCTTGCTATCAATTGTTATTGTAACAAAATATGAACCAGGTGTTCGATAATCATAACCCAGCATTCTTTGTCTTTTACGGGTATTCATGTCTAAAAATAATAAAATAAATAATACAAAACTTTGATGTCCTACTTAACTATGATACTCGTCACAGTAATTGGACATTTTTCTACAATAATTTTTTAAAAACTCAATGGATTTTATACCCCTTTTCGCTATATTTGTGCATTGTTAATTAGGTAGAAAATTACCGCATTTCAATGGGAGATAAACATTGAAGCTATCGACATTTAAAAAAGGTCTTCACCCCGAAGATTACAAGTATTTCAGTCATGACAAAGCCATAGAGACTTTGCCTCTGCCGGATGATGTTTACATCCCGCTACAACAACATATTGGTGTTAGCTGCGAACCTTTAGTACAAAAGGGCGACAAGGTCAAAACGGGGCAGATCATTGCCAACACAAGCGCATATGTCTCTGCACCTGTTCATTCAAGCATTACCGGTGTTGTTAAAGATATTGAAAAATATTACCATCCTCTTGGTATGCGCGCAACCATGATCCATATCCATCGTGAAGGTGAAGAAGAGTGGGAGCTTCTCGAGAAGATCGACGATTGGAAGTGGACCCCAAAAGAAAAACTACTGGAAACTATCCGTAATGCCGGACTTGTAGGTCTTGGTGGGGCAACTTTCCCAACACATGTTAAATTAAATCCCCCTAATGATAAAGCCATTGATTCCTTCATTCTGAACGGTGTAGAATGCGAACCTTATCTGACATCTGATGATCGCCTGATGGTTGAAGAGACTGACAAGATCCTGCTTGGCATGGCGATTATGATGCATATACTGGATGTTAAAAAGGGTTACATCGGAATTGAAAACAATAAGCCCGAAGCCATTGCTCAAATGCAAAAACGCGTTGTTGAACTTGGTTATCCATTTACCGTTGTTCCTCTGAAAGTGAAATATCCCCAAGGCGCAGAAAAAATGCTAATCTACTCTGTCTTAAAACGCAAAGTACCCTTTAGCAAACTTCCCATGGATGTTGGTGTTGTCGTGAATAATGTGGCGACCGCCTATGCTGTTGCAGAAGCTATTACCGAATCAAAGCCCTTGATCCAGCGTGTTATTACGGTAACGGGTGATGGTGTTAACGAGCCTAAAAATCTTATGGCTCGACTTGGCACGCCGTTTAAAAACTTATTTGAGTCTTGCGGAAACGTCAAAGATGATGTTCACCGCATTTTTATGGGAGGTCCCATGATGGGAATGACCCAATATCATCTTGAATCACCGGTCGTTAAAGGAAGCAGCGGTATTGTTGCCGTTACCGGTGATCTTGTTGAAGAAGTAAGTACATTTCCCTGTATTCGCTGTGGTGCCTGTGTGCGCACCTGTCCCATGGATCTGATGCCCTTGCGTTTGTCGAAGTTCTCGCAAGCAAAAGAAGTCAAAAAACTTGAAGAATTCGGCATCATGGATTGTATTGAATGCGGAGCATGTTCCTTTGTATGTCCGGCAAATATTCCAATAGTACAATGGATCAAGGTAGGTAAGATCAGAGTTCAGGAAGAAGCGAAAAAGGCAAAGGAGAAAGCATGACAGAACAAAAGTCTGCTCCGGAAGAGTTGAAAAAAGAAATAAAAGTAGAAGAAACTCCGAAAGAAGAAATAAAAAAACCGATTGAGGAAAAACCAAAACCAAAACCGGATCCTCGTCGTCGTTTATTTAAATCGGATCGTATGATCATTGTAGCTCCGGCTCCGCATAATAAAGGGAAGCATTCCGTACCACGAATAATGTATACGGTTATCGCCGCTCTTTTACCTGCTATAATCGTATCACTTCTTCTCTTTGGCACAAAGGCTATGGTAACGATCCTGGTAGCGGTTTTTGCTGCTATGGTCGCTGAATACGCATGCAATAAGATTATGAAGACCGGACTTACTATTGATGATGGATCAGCAATCCTGACAGGTATTCTTTTAGCGATGACGCTCCCGCCATCTTTCCCCATTGCGGGAACGGCTCTTGGCGCAGTGGTTGCTATTGTTTTCGGGAAACAGGTCTTTGGCGGTTTGGGCGCAAATATTTTTAATCCGGCTTTATTAGGACGTGCCTTTCTACAAGCAAGTTTCCCTGTTAAGATCACAACATGGACTTTGCCGGCTTTCGCTGGTGTTGATGCTGTTAGTGGCGCAACGCCATTGGGACAATTCTTTTCTCCCGATAAAATCGAAACACCTGTCCGGGAATTGTTACTTGGAAATGTTGGAGGATGTATCGGTGAAACGTCTGCAATCGCATTGTTGATCGGTGGTATAATATTGGTTATCTTAAAATATGCTGATTGGCGAATTCCTCTAAGCTATATTGGTACGGTTTTTGTGTTTTCCGGGATTTTATGGCTGGTAAACCCGGCAGTTTATCCCAATCCTTTATTTATGGTTTTCTCGGGTGGTTTGATCCTAGGGGCTTTCTTTATGGCAACCGATATGGTAACATCACCGGTTACACCCCGTGGAACCTGGATATATGGTATCGGCATGGGTATTGTGCTCATGGTAATACGTGTATGGGGAGGATTACCGGAAGGTGTCATGTATTCAATTCTATTCATGAATGGACTGGTTCCGCTTTTGAACCGCTGGACACGGCCTAAATATTTTGGTGAGATCCAGAAAGAAAGGAAGAAATAGGGAGTTTTATGAATAATACCGCAAAAATAATTATTGTACTGACTTTGCTCACCGTCATCTCCGGTGCTGTATTGGCTGTACTGGATTCTTATACAAAACCCAGAATTGAAGCTTATCAGAATCAGCTTAAAAATGCAGCTGTTGCTGAGGTTTTACCCCAGAATGTTAAAGTTGAATCAACCGAAAAAGAAGATTTTACTTATTATACGGCAACAAAAGCAGGCGAAGTAGTCGCTTATGCGTTTCAAGTTTCCGGTGGAGGCTACCAGAGCGAATTAGTGGTAATGGTCTGTGTAACACCCGATTTTTCTGAGATCATTGCTACTAAGGTCATATCACAAGTTGAAACTCCAGGACTAGGGACAAAGATCGAGAACGATCCTACAAATAAAGAACATCCTACATGGTTCATGGATCAGTTCAAAGGCTTGAAAATTAATCCGACTATTACATATGTCAAGAATGCCAAGCCATCAAAAGACACAGAGATTCAGGCCATTACCGGAGCTACTATATCATCAGCTGCTATCGTGGATATTTTAAACAAACAGATAAAAACCGCGAAGGCAATAATAGGCGAATAATAATTCGTGCCTTGGAGAATAAATATGAAAGAAAAAACCGCAATACAAGAATTAGTAAAAGGGATATGGGATGAGAATCCTGTTTTGGTTCAGTTGCTTGGGCTTTGTCCGACGCTAGCCGTAACATCCTCTGCGGAAAATGGACTTGCCATGGGATTGGCAGCGACCTTTGTTTTACTTTGCTCAAGTTTTTTAGTCTCAATGTTTCGCAAAATGATACCCGGTCAGGTTCGCATTGCAGCCTATATTGTGATCATTGCAACATTTGTGACAATCGCCGATCGTTTTTTAGCCGCTTTCGTTCCCGATATCTCAAAAAGTCTTGGACCCTTTATTCCACTTATTATTGTGAACTGTATGATCCTTGGTCGCCAAGAAGCTTTTGCTTCTAAGAACGGTATTGGCCGCTCTTTACTTGATGCCATGGGCATGGGTCTTGGATTTACTTTTACCCTATTAGTGTTGAGTTCAATTCGTGAGATCCTGGGAGCAGGTACATGGTTTGGCATGAGGATCATGTGGGAAAGCTTTGCGGAATGGGGAGTGATGTCTCAGGCACCGGGTGCCTTTATTACGCTGGGGTGTTTGATCGCAGGTGCTAACTGGATCAACGCAAGGAGGAAAGCATGAATTTACTCGTAATTTTTATCGGTGCTGCATTGATCAATAACTTTGTATTGCAGCAATTTCTCGGAATTTGCCCTTTTGTGGGAGTTTCTAAGAAGGTTGATTCCTCTTTTAGTATGGGAATGGCAACTACCTTTGTAATGGTAATCTCGGCGATGGTAACCTGGTTGATCTATAACCTTATCCTGGTTCCTTTCGAGCTTCAAATATTGCAGTATGTAGCATTTATTCTGGTAATTGCTTCATTGGTACAATTTGTTGAAATGTTTATCAAAAAGGTCTCTAAACCCCTTTATGATGCATTGGGAATTTTCTTACCCTTGATTACAACGAATTGTGCGATTTTGGGACTTGCTTTAACGGCAGTTCTGAAAGAATATAATTTTATGGAAACGCTGATCTACGGTGTTGGTGCCGGTATCGGTTTTACCCTGGCTTTAGTCATTATGGCCGGGATTCGTGAAGAATTGGAATTGGTGGATGTACCTAAATCATTTCAAGGTGCTGCCATTACGATGATCATTGCCGGAAGCCTTGCTTTGGCTTTTATGGGATTTGCAGGAATAATTTAAGGAAGACGAATGGATATACAATCAATATTGATCGCAGCAGG